>Ga0172380_10000060_pt1 | contig 237006 bp, 202 predicted proteins | sample Leawe162metaG_FD_119747 | JGI IMG/M metagenome (GOLD analysis project Ga0172380, IMG submission 119747) | Leachate microbial communities from a municipal landfill in Southern Ontario, Canada - Leachate well 162 metaG | ecosystem: Engineered > Solid waste > Landfill > Unclassified | place... | reverse complement strand
CTTCTGGCGTCGCTAATACATGTTGATATATTCCTTTCCAATCTTCAGAGAGTGCTAACCAGACTCCTGGGAAGTCCAATAATATGTCCCCAGGTTTTAACTGTTCGTAATGTGGAACATCACCCACTTCAAGCAACGTAAGTAGGCTGATTGACTCAATAACTAGACCATCCATAGTACACCTCAATTCGTTATTTTTTAATATTATACGCAGAGATGCGACAGCTTGTGTCGTAACTAAAAGGAAGTGTATACAACGGACTTTTATATTATCGCTAGGCAATGAATCTTAGTAACCTGCGGCACAGAAAGTGGTTTAAGTGGCTTGTTGGATGGCGTCATTTATAGCTCATCTTTTACCATGGAAAGTGGTTGAATGCCATCGTCAAATGCGACAATCTGATTGACATCAGACGGATGAGTGAGAATAATACGCGGCAGGTTGCAGAGAAGCCTGTCCGCAAAAGATGATATCACTCTGATAAATTAATAGCGTTGCGAATCGATTTCATATCGAACCCACAGCAATCAAATAAGTTTGGCTTAGCGGAATGCCAATAAACTTAGGAGAATTGTTTGTGAAACATGCAACAGCTAACACTTTAAAGCCCGCCAGTATCAATGTTGAACCTTCTGACATTGTTCCCTTGGCAGTCACCGAAACACCCTCCCACGGGAAATATCACTCAGGATCTCAGCCAACTGAGTCCTTAGGTACGTTAGCTATCCCCACTTTGTATTTGCGCTTTGCGTTACCCATGGCATTGGCCATGATGCTCAGCGGAAGCTACAACTTAGTCGACTCTTATTTTATTTTAAAATACATCGGTGCCGATGCATTGGCTGGGGTGACGATTGCCTTCCCGTTACAAATGATGATTTTTGCTTTGGCCTGCATGATAGGAAATGGTACTGCGACCTTAGTGAGCCGATTTTTAGGGGCAAATGCGTTTGATAAGGCGAGTCAAATCGCGAACACTGGTTTTGCGTTAGCCCTATGTTGCGGCGTGATAGTGACTATCTTGTCACTCGCCCAGCTTGATCATTTATTGGCGTTTATTGGGGTAAGCTCAACACTTGCCTTAGTTGCTACAGAGTATCTACAACCCATTCTCTATTTTAGTCTATTCACTTTTTTGTTATCTCTTAGCGGCGATTTACTCAGAGCACAAGGCAAAGTCGTGGTGATGCTGCTGGTTATCTTGTTGTCGGCGGTCATGAACATCTTGTTCGATACACTCTTTATTGCCGTTTTAGATATGGGCGTTAGCGGAGCCGCGTGGGCAACGGTGGCGGGTCAATGTGTGAGTCTATTTATTGCAGCCGTCTATTTTGTCCCCAATAACCGTTTTGCCAGTAAACAGGCGCTTTATAAGCAAGCTGCCCAGCCTATTTGTTTTAGAATTGAGCAGATAAAGCTCAACCTCACTGAGATAAAAGCGATTCTTGGCTTAGGTAGCCCTATATTATTGTCATATCTTGGGATTGCCTGCGTGATCTCATCGGTAAATCATATTTTAGTCAGTCATTTAGCCAATGTAGTGCCCAATACGCCAGCGGCGAATGAGGTCGCGTACATGATCAGCGCTTATGGTTTGATCGGACGCTTTAATATCTTTATCGCCCTGCCGCTCATGGCACTTACCAGCGCAGCGCAAACGATCAGTGCGTATAACTATGGGGCGATGGCATCTTCTCGGGTGTTAGCGTGTGCTAAATGGGGAATCGTCTTGACCTGCTGTTATCTGAGTATAGTGACAATTGTATTTATGGGTTTTCCTACCTCGGTTTTTGGTATTTTCACCGATGCCCCCGCACTCATTGCCGCCTGTATTAAAATCTCGAGTGTGACGTTTATCACCCTACCTTTGGCGGGGATCACAGCTATTGCGATTGCTGTGTATCAAGGCACAAATCGCCCTAAGCTTGCATTGCTATTATCTGGGATAAAAATCTATGGTTTGTTACTGCCCCTGCTGGTTCTGTTACCTCAACTATCCTTTACAAATATTTCATTTATCACAGGTGCATTAAACATTAATATCATGCCAAACGCTTTGACTGAGTTATGGATGGCCTTTCCAATTGCGGACATCTTAGCTTGTCTCTTGAGTTTATTGATCATCAGTATTTGGCCTTTCATTCACGTGCCGCGAGCAAATCGAGTCAGTCATGGAGGTAATGCAAAATGAAGTTAGCCAAGATGAAAGACTCAAGCGCCATCGCATTAAATGAAACCAAAGTTCGCGCTAAAAAACTGCTCAAAGCTTGTCAGCAGGATGAGCCGTTAGCCAAGCAAAGAGTCGCGACCTTAATGGCGAAATTGGGCATATCACACTCAGATCTCCAGCTTAAGCATTGCCAACAAGTGATTACACGTGAGCTAGGTTTTATCGATTTTCATCATTGCCAGCGAGTCCTGTCGGGTCAAGCCATACTAGGGGATGATTGGGGAGGCTTATTCCACACTAAGCAATGCGACACATTACTCAATCATTGGTTTACTGGCTATTTAGCCGCGCGTGAGTTTAATGCGCAAGCTGAGGGCACATTGCTACTCCCCTACAAGAAGCAGTTTTTTGTAGTGGAGCGGCGGGATTACTGCAATGCGCTGAATTTGCAGATAATTTTTCAACCAGTGGATAATGCTGGCGAACCGACTATCCTGCGAGATCTGGTGAGCAGCTATGCTAATGCAGATTGGCATTCCTTTGCTCTTGCCATGGTCCAACACAAACTCCCCAAAGTGTAATGATGGCTGAGATTGTCTGGCATCATGTTGAATGAGCAAATCTAGAGTTAAATGATAAAGACCAGCAAGGTCATCAGTGCTGACGGCCTTGTTGGTGAAATATGGTGGAGGCGCTGCGTTTCAAATCAGAAACTCAAGGCTAGAATAGCTAAAATGCAAAAAGCCGCTAATTGCTTAGCAGCTTTTTTGACGAAATCTGGCGGAGGAACTGAGCTTAGAATGAGGAACCTAGGGTTCAAATTATATAAACAAAAAAGCCATCATTGCTGATGGCTTTTCCGTAAAATATGGCGGAGGAGCAGGGATTTGAACCCTGGGTGGGCTATAAACCCACGCCGGTTTTCAAGACCGGTGCATTAAACCACTCTGCCACCCCTCCGAACGAGGCGCATAATATAAGTAAGTCTGTTGACTGTAAAGCACTAACTCTCAATTATGCGCCAATTGTTGCTATTACACTCAATCCGCTGGATTTTGCTTCACATCGGACATTATGCCTACCCGTGCGGGATCTGGCTTAGTGAAATGTTTGGCAAAGTCGCCCCACTCTTGTTGACTCTTAAGTATATAGCCGGCCACCACTAAGATAGCGCAACATAGGATACCCCAACCAATCGCCACTTCACCTAGGCTTGCCCACATAGCAACTAAGCTAGATGCCCCAAAGGCAATGCTGATCTGTAAGAAGTTCTGTAATCCTGCGGCCTTAGCGGCATTCTGACTAAACTGCTGTAGCGCGCTGTTAACTACTATTGGATAAATTGCACCATTGGCCGCCGCTAAAATAGAGAACGAAATCAGCAGTGGGAAAATCGTGCTCGCGGGATAAATCAGCGTGAACATGATGATTGAAATAACACAGGCTGCGAAAATCGACAACAAGATATTGAGTGTTTGATGCCCGCCAATGCGTTTTATCAGTAACTTACTCGCATAACCACCGACAATAAACATGATGGTTTGCGGGATAAAACTTAACCCAATTTCAGTCGCTTGATAACCGTGCATTTCCATCACAATCGGCCACACAGTTAGGTAGGCAAAGAAAGCACCGGAACAGGCACCGAAGATCACGACGTTGCCTAAATAGCGGGTGTTTTTCAAAATTTGCCCATAAGATACAGCGACATGTTCACTGTGTTTATGTTGACTCTTGCCTGGAACAAAGTACAAGGTCATCAATACCAGCAGAAAAGCGATAACACACAAGGAGATAAAGATTGCACGCCAGCCTAATTGGTTCAGAATATAAGCGCCAAGGATCGGTGCTAATGCAGGCGATAATGCGACCAATGGCATAATGTTGCTGAAAATACCTTGGGCTTTATCGGCATCATATTGCTCAACCACAATCGCTTGCCAAATAACCCCTGCACTACAGGCGCCAATCGCTTGGAAGAAGCGCGCGGTATTGAGCATTAATATAGAATCACTGTTGGCAATAAACACGCTAGCAATGGCAAATAAAACAAGGCCAAAGATCAATGCCCAACGTTTGCCGATTTTATTGACTAAGGGGCCATAAAGTAGCTGACCTAAGGCAAGACCCGCAAGGAAACAGGTCAGTGACATCGCCACCTGTGATGGTGTGCTGTTAAATGAGCCTTCAATTGCTTTGAAAGCAGGCAAATACATGTCAGTGGCAATAAAGCCAAGCATGCTCAACATGGCTAAATAGAATAGAAACATAAAGAACTTTATGTTTACAAAGGTGTTACTAGACGTTTTCATAAAATAATCGGGTCAGATTGACTAAAGTGTGCAGTCTAAAGACTTGTTAAATTTATTGGAAACGTTTATTTTTGACTTGTGCTATCAATTATTTTCATTGGAATGGACGTCAGTTATGCTCTCAGAACAAGCGCTAGAACTCATTGATATTGTGGCTCGTGTAGGTAGTTTCACCGCGGCGGCGAATCGGCTACATAAAGTGCCCTCTGCCGTGAGCTACGCGGTCAAGCAAATAGAAGAAGAACTCGGCGTCATTCTTTTTGAACGGCATCATCGCAGCGTAACATTAACACCAGCGGGTGAACATTTTGTGAAGCAAGCCAGAACCTTGCTCACGCAGATGGACGAGATGAAACGTGGCACTCAGCGCGTGGCAAATGGTTGGCAACCCACCTTGTCCATAGCCCTTGATAATATCGTCCGTGCCGACAGGATCAGCGTATTAATTGCTGACTTTTATCGACACTTCCATGATATTGAATTAATTATTCGCATTGAGGTCTTTAACGGGGTTTGGGAAGCGCTCGCCACGGGTCGCAGTGATATTGCTATTGGTGCGACAACCGCAATTCCAGTCGGTGGTGTTTACCAATATAAAGACATGGGGGATATTGAGTGGGCGTTTCTTGTTAGTAAAAATCATCCCTTGGCCAGTATTGACCGCCCATTAAGTGACGATGAGCTGCGCCCTTTTCCCTCGATTTGTTTAGAAGATACCTCTCGGGAAATTCCAAAACGTATGACTTGGTTGCTAGAGAATCAACGCAGGTTAGTCGTACCTGATTGGATCCGTGCCATTAACTGTTTCCGCGAAGGTTTAGGCGTCGGTTATATGCCAGTGCATTTAGCGAGCGTGTTTATTAAGGCGGGTGCGCTTGTTGAAAAACAACTGGAAAATCCAAAGCAGACAAGCCCTTGTTGCTTGGCCTGGAATGCTGACAAGATGTCGCCTGCTCTCGCTTGGGTGCTGGAATATCTTGGCGATACTGAAAAATTGCACAAAGAATGGCTGGCTTAAGCTTGGTTTAAACTCAATATGCTGATTTAGTCATTGAAATCAGCATTGAATGTGATTGTGTATCGTCTGCTTATGTACAGACTAAATCTTTACCTTCATAGTGGATGAAGACGCAGATACAAGAATCTTATTTTTTATGCTTTGCAGTTAAAGTTGAAATAAATAATTGAGTAAAATTTTGAAGATTAACAATTTGTTATTCATGGTTCTATGACTTTCACCCGTATCTCATGTACGGTATCATTGCACCAGTTAAGTTCATTTTAGGATTTTACGGGAACTTAGTGTGCTGTAAAAAATCAAAATGATCAGTTTGGAAATGTGTCAACGGAGATCAACATGACCCAAGAAACCTTATATTCGACGAGTGCGTCAACACTGGAAGTGAACAAACTTCTTAAAAACACTTATATGCTGTTATCGATGACATTGGCCTTCTCTGCACTGTGTGCGGGTTTGGCAATGGCATTAAATATCAGTCCATTAGTCTCCATTGGTTTATCGATTGGTGGCCTAGTACTGTTGTTTGTCACTTTACGTAAAGCCGAGTCTGCAGCGGGTATCTTCTGGGTGTTTGCCTTTACGGGTATGGAAGGTGCTTCACTGGGCTACATGCTCAATCACTACGCGGGTATGGCAAACGGTCCACAGCTGATCATGCAAGCACTGGGGTTAACGTCAGTGATTTTCGTTGCGTTATCAGCCTATGCCGTGACCACTAAGAAAGATTTCTCTTTCCTACGTGGATTCTTGTTCGCCGGCTTGATTGTGGTGATCGCCGCCGCTGTGATTAATATTTTTATGGGTAACAGTGTTGCCTTTATGGCAATTAACGCAGGCTTGGCGTTACTGATGACAGGTTTTATCCTGTTTGATACTAGCCGTATCGTCAATGGCGGCGAAACTAACTACATTCGCGCGACTATCTCATTATACCTAGACTTCTTAAACCTCTTCATCGCGCTGTTGCACCTGATGGGCATAGGCAACGATGACTAATCCTAGTTAGCGATTTTTAGCTTAACTTGCGTTAGAATGGCCCTACTTTTAGGGCCATTTTTATTTTAAATGAGCAAATTTATTATCCAAGTGAACGGGCCCGCTTATGGCACGTCGGCGAGTGTTAACGCCTTACGCTTCTCCCAAGCTGCACTTTTAGCTGGGCATCAGATTATCTGTGTGTTTTTTTATCAAGATGGCGTGTATAACTCCACAGATTTAAGCTTACCCGCCTCCGATGAAAACGATGTGATCAGTGACTGGAAACAGCTGGCGCAATCCCATCAGGTCCCGTTAGTCAATTGCGTGTCTGCAGCGCTACGTCGCGGCATTGTGAGTCAGCAAGATGCCCGCGAGAATGGCCTTAGCTACTGGAATGTGGGCGAGTCATTTATCATGGGCGGTTTAGGTGAGCTAATCACAGGTATTGAATCGGCCGATCGTTTGATCAGTTTTTAACTCTCAGGGCTACTATGAAAAAATTGTGTATTCTATTTCGCTGCTCGCCACATGGTACTGTTCGTGGCCGCGAAGGTTTAGATCTTGCCCTGCTTAGCGCTAGCTTCGAACAAGAAGTGAGTTTAGTGTTTGTGGATGAAGGTGTGTTGCATTTGATTAAAGATCAACAGCCTGAGCTTATCGGTGCTAAAGATTACATCTCCACCTTTAAAGCACTGCCGCTGTATGATATTGGATCTGTATTTGTCTGTAAGCAATCCTTAGCCGATTACGGCTTAAGCCATGGCTTACTGTCGATCCCAGTGACAGTCGTCAACGATGAAGCCATCGCAGCCCATTTAAACCAAGTGGATGAGGTCTTAGTATTCTAATGATTTTACATCATATTCAAACATCTCCCAGTCGAGATAGCGCGCTGAAACTTTGTTTACGTTACGCCTGTAAGGAAGATGCGATTTTATTATCGAGCGATGGCGTTAACGCGTTACTGCTGCGCCAGTGGGCAATGGCATTATCGCCCTTCAAGTTGATGGTCTTAAAAGACGATGTTGTCGCACGTGGCCTATCCGAACGTTTAAAGAACGTCATGCTTATCGATTACAATGAGTTTGTGGCTCAATCATTACTCCATGACAAGGTGATAACGTGGTAAATCCATTGCAATTTAATGGCGCAGAAATCGCCCGTGACCATCAAGGTTATTTAAAAAATCTTAACGATTGGCAACCCGATATGGCCCTGTTGTTAGCGGCAGAAGAGCAAATTGTACTTACGCCAGCCCATTGGGAAGTGATTAACTTTGTTCGAGATTTCTATCTCGAATATAAAACGAGCCCTGCTATCCGTGTATTAGTTAAAGCCATTGGCCAAGCCTTAGGACCAGACAAAGGCAATTCAAAATACTTATATACCCTATTCCCGATTGGACCTGCGAAACAAGCAACGAAAATCGCGGGCCTGCCCAAACCAGCTAAGTGTATTTAATGGCATAGGGTTAAGTCGTCACGTAAACATGACACAAACAAAAAGGCATGTTCCCTTGGGAAACATGCCTTTCTTTTTACTTGAACAAAGTTGATAGGGTTATTTGACGTTTTCTAACACAACCCAGATGGCTTTGCCTACGGTGGCAAGCATTACAGCAAAAAATACTGCAATCACAGCGGTATAGGAAAGCCAACGGAGATAGCGCTGGCCTTTATCCATAGTATTATTTTGTGTTCCATTAGCCTATTTGAGTCAAACCGCCCATGTAAGGACGCAGAACTTCAGGGACTGTGATACTGCCATCAGCATTTTGATAGTTTTCTAAAATAGCCACTAAAGTACGACCTACAGCTAAACCTGAGCCGTTTAACGTATGCAATAGCGCAGGCTTATTATCTGCTTTCACACGGTAACGCGCTTGCATACGACGGGCTTGGAAATCCTTCATGTTTGAGCAAGAAGAAATCTCACGATAGGTATTTTGTGCTGGTAACCAGACTTCGATATCGTAGGTTTTGCTTGAGCCAAAGCCCATATCGCCAGTACATAAAATCACAGTTCGATACGGTAAACCTAAACGCTGCAGCACGGTTTCAGCATGACCAGTCAGCGCTTCAAGTGCCGCCATTGAATCTTCAGGCTTAACAATTTGCACCATTTCAACTTTATCGAATTGGTGCTGACGGATCAGACCACGGGTATCTTTGCCGTATGAGCCCGCTTCGCTGCGGAAACATGCAGTATGCGCAGTTAACTTTATTGGCAGCTCGTCTTCATCAACAATGCTATCGCGAACTAAGTTCGTTAATGGCACTTCTGCGGTTGGGATAAGGCTCAAGCCTTGGCCTTCTTCAGTCGCAGGTTTAGTGTGGAATAAGTCTTCACCAAACTTAGGTAGCTGGCCTGTGCCGAGTAAGCTTGCCTCGTTAACCAGTAATGGCACATAGGCTTCGGTATAACCGTGCTCTGTGGTATGTAAGTCCAACATGAACTGACCAATGGCGCGATTTAAGCGGGCGACTTGGCCTTTCATTACGATGAAACGTGAGCCAGTAATTTTAACGGCATTTTTAAAATCTAAGCCGTTTAAGCCTTCACCTAAATCGATATGATCTTTAATCGGGAAATCAAAAGTGCGTGGCGTCCCCCAACGTCTCACTTCAACGTTCTCTGTTTCATCGGCACCCATTGGTACTGATTCATCAGGCAGGTTAGGCATAGACATGGCAATGGCATTGACTTCTTCAAGTACAGCGGCCAGTTCAATCTTTTTGGCATCCAACTGTGAACCTAAATCGCCCACTTGCGCCATGATTGCGTCAACATCTTCACCACGGGCTTTAGCTTGGCCAATGGATTTGGAGATGGCATTACGCGACGCTTGTAATTCTTCGGTAGCCACTTGCAGTGACTTACGCTTTTCTTCTAATTGAATGAGATGAGCTATGTCTAAAATAAAGCCACGGGTAGCCAGTCGCTCAGCGGTAACTTCTAATTCGTTGCGCAAAAATTTAGGATCTAACATGTGATATATTCTTAATAGTTAAATGCGAGAAAAAACCAGTTGTTGACCTAAGTACACCATGAATAAACATAGACTTAGATTCAACACCACATTCAAAATCGCCTTCAGCCAATCCCCTTCTTGCATCAGCAACAAGGTTTCATTAGAGAAAGTCGAAAACGTTGTCAAAGCACCTAATAGACCGATACCTATAAGCGCTTTGAGTTCAGGGCTGATATGACTCATTTGCCCCAGAGCGTAAATTACGCCCATAAAAAATGAACCTATAACATTAACCAACAGTGTACCAAAAGGAAAACTGCTGCCAAATACTTGGATCATGAATATTGAAATAAGATAGCGTAAAACTGCTCCAATTGACCCGCCGAAAGCCACTAATAAGATGTTAGTCATATCTTTTGTTCTCACTGGCTTGATCTAACTGGGCTAATTGCGCCAATTTATCTTTGATCCGCTTCTCAAACCCTCGCTCAGTCGGAAAATAAAACTGTGCTGTTTGCAGGGATTCGGGGAAATAATTTTCACCACTGGCATAGGCATTGGCTTCATCGTGGGCATATCGATACCCAGCTCCCATGCCGATGTCTTTCATTAACTGAGTCGGTGCATTGCGTAAATGGTGCGGCACTTCGACTTGCCCTGTTTCGCGAGCTAACGCACGCGCCGCCTTAAATGCGGTATACACAGCGTTGCTCTTAGGCGCACTGGCAAGATAAACAATGGCTTGTGCTATTGCTCTCTCACCTTCGGCGGGGCCAACACGGTGAAAACAATCCCAGGCATTTAGTGCGATTGTCATCGCCGCAGGATCGGCATTGCCCACATCTTCAGAGGCAATCGCCAGTAAGCGCCTTGCCACGTAAAGCGGATCGCCACCGCCTTCTAATATTCGACAAAACCAATACAACGCGGCATCAGGTGCTGATCCGCGAATGGATTTATGTACAGCCGAGATTAAATCGTAAAACTGATCACCGTTCTTATCAAAACCAGCAACTTGGTGCCCCGCCACTTGAATTAACATTTCAGTGGTAAAGGTGCCACCGTCGATGAGCATATCACTCATCAACTCAATAAGATTTAACGCTTTACGGGCATCACCATCACAAAGTTGTGCCAATGTGGTGAGCACATCGGTTGGCATTACAAATTGTCGTAGGCCTAAACCGCGCTCGTTATCGTTTAAGGCTTGAGTCACTATATGGGCGATTTCATCATGGCTTAAGCGCTTGATAAGATAGACCCTTGCCCGCGAGAGTAAGGCATTATTGATTTCAAAAGACGGATTTTCTGTGGTCGCGCCGATAAAGATCACTGTGCCATCTTCAATAAATGGCAGAAAGGCATCCTGCTGACTCTTATTAAATCGGTGGACTTCATCGACAAACAATAGAGTACGTTGGCCACGGGATTCTGCAACGGCTTTTGCTTGCTCAATCGCGGCGCGAATGTCCTTAACGCCAGAGGTGACCGCGGAAATGCGCTCAACGTGAGCATTTGAATAATGTGCGATTAATTCAGCTAAGGTTGTTTTACCTGTGCCCGGCGGTCCCCACAACATCATGGAATGGGCGCGCCCAGCTTCCAATGCTTTGCGTAGTGGTTGGCCCTCACCCAGTAAATGGGCTTGACCTATGTACTCGCCAATCGTTCTTGGCCGCATGCGTGCGGCCAAGGGACGAAAATCGGGTGCAAAATTAAACGATAAACTGCTCACGCGATAGCCTAATGCGCTGCTTTACGACGTTGATCATCAACATCGACGCTGTCTGGGATCACAAAGGTGAACAAGGCTTTGTCTTTATTTGTGATGGCTTGCTGATTGCTTAAATCAAACAGGCTTAAATTACCTTTATCATCGGCAACATTAAAGTTGACTAACTGGGTATTTTTGAAACACACATTGACGGACAATATGCCCGAATCAATCGCCTTAGGTTTGATCTCATAGCAATCTTGTTTCTTGGACACTGAATACTGTGACCAAGTCGCATCGTCGCGGTGGACGAGCAATGCGATGGGAGATGCATTGATTGCTTCAGCAAAATCCATGATGACCACCTCCTCGGCGAAAGGATTGTAGATCCACAAATCTTTACCATCAGCGACAATCTGCGATTCATCGGGCTGGGTTAAATGCCAATAAAATTGATTCGGATACGCTAAGGCAAAAATGCCAGACCCCGTTTGAATAACCTTTTTATTGACATCTGTTACGGTTTGTTTGAAATCGGCTTTTAGTGAAGCGGTACCAATCAATTTTTCCCTGAGCTGCTGCGCATCATCGGCAAACACAGCCGCGCTAAATAGCAAAGGTGAAGCTAACAACACAGCGCATAATCGTTTTTTCATTTTATTCCTTACCCTGTAAACCCTTGGGTGTATCAAAGCTACGCCTTAGCGCGGCTTAATAATGTTTTGGTGCTGGCGGCGCTAAGACTTCACGGTTACCGTTGTGGCCTTGAGCAGAAACAATACCTTGTGCTTCCATCTGTTCAATAATGCGGGCTGCACGGTTATAACCAATCTTAAATTTACGCTGTACGCTTGAAATCGAGCCGCGACGAGTTTCAGTCACAAAGGCGACTGCTTCATCGTATAACGGATCATATTCTTCGTCTGATTCAGCGGTTTCACCAGGCAATAATACTTGTTCACCATCACTGGCACCGTTGAGGATTTCTTCGATATATTGCGGTTTGCCACGGGCGCACCAGTCGGCAACGACACGGTGAACTTCATGATCATCAACGAACGCACCATGAACACGATTCGGTACCGCGGTACCCGGTGGCAAAAATAACATGTCACCCATACCAAGCAAGGTTTCGGCACCCTGTTGATCTAAAATGGTGCGCGAATCGATACGAGATGACACTTGGAACGCCATACGTGTGGGAATGTTGGCCTTAATCAAACCTGTGATCACATCCACTGACGGTCTTTGGGTTGCCAAGATCAAATGTATCCCTGCAGCACGCGCTTTTTGGGCAATACGGGCAATCAACTCTTCAACTTTTTTACCAACAATCATCATCATGTCAGCAAATTCATCGACCACGACAACAATCGATGGCAGCTTATCTAACGCAGGCGCTTCAGGCTCCATGCTGTCGGATGACTTCCACATAGGATCTAAAATCACTTCGCCATTGGCTTTCGCTTCGGCAATTTTAGCGTTATAGCCCTTGATGTTACGCACGCCCATCATAGACATCAGCTTGTAGCGACGTTCCATCTCGCCGACACACCAACGCAGCGCATTGGCAGCTTCTTTCATGTCGGTCACGACTTCACATAGCAAATGCGGAATACCTTCATAGACAGACAATTCCAACATTTTGGGGTCGATCATGATAAAGCGTACATCTTCTGGGCCAGACTTATACAGTAAGCTGGTGATCATCACGTTTACACCCACAGACTTACCAGAGCCTGTAGTACCGGCTACCAATAAATGTGGCATTTTACCAAGATCAACAACAACGGGGTCACCAGCAATATCTTGGCCTAACACCATAGTTAAGTTGGATTTACTCTCAGTAAAGGCGGCACAATCTAACACATCGCGCATAAACACGGTTTCGCGGAATTTATTGGGCAATTCGAGTCCGACATAAGCCTTACCCGGAATAACTTCAACCACGCGCACACTTTCAGCCAGTAATGAACGAGCTAAATCCTTTGATAGATTAGAGATTTTTGACGCTTTAACGCCCGGCGCTAATTCTAATTCAAAGCGTGTGATCACAGGACCTGGATACACACCCACTACATTGGCGATGATGTTGAAATCGGCCAGTTTAAGCTCAACAAGGCGGGCGACTTGATCCAATTCCTCTGGGCTGATCGGATTCTTCTTACGGTCAGGTATGTCGAGCAAGTTAATACTCGGCAGAGGATCCATCGGTTTTTTCGGTGCGGGTTTATCTTCTTGTCCTGGCAATACCACAATGCCATCGACAATTTTAGCTTTTTGATCTTGCTTATTACGCTGCGCTTGATTCACTGCACCTGTTGACACTTTAGTATCAAAATCAATGACGTCATCATCGCTAAAACCTAGACTTTCATCATCATCCTCATCTTCTGTAAATGCTTGACTGCTAAACACTGGCTCATTGTCATCATGATCGAATGAATGCGAATTAAAATCGGCACTGTCTTGCTCATTGGCATTTGAATGTTGAGGCTCAGCTAACCAAGGTGGCGCTTCAAAATTGCCATGGGCGGCCAAATCATCATTATCGATTTGTGGCTCAACCCGTTGTGCACTCTTACTTTTACTGCCATTCAAGCTCAGAATTTTTGCAAGCGCCGATAGTTTGTTTTTTGGCGACGAATTATTCTCAGTTTCAGTAATAATACCTTCTGGTTCAATGACCATATCATCAGTGGCAGCATATAGCGTTGGGGTTATCTCAGCTCTACGACCAATATGACGCTCACGCACCTTAGGCTTTTCAACTATGGGGGGCTTTTCTAGCACATATTGGGATTCACGGCGCTGTTTAAACTTATCCACCACGGACATAAAACCACGGGTATCCTCGGTTTCATGCTCACGCTTCATCGCTTGCGGCAATAATTTTAACTTTTTATAAATCCAAATAGAGACTAAGCCGATTTTCTCGACCACAGTCAGCCAGCTAATCCCAGTCAACAGCGTAAAGCCTGAGCCCAAGAAACACAGCAGTAATAAGGTAGTGCCGAGTTTATTAAAATACGGCAACATGGCTTGGCCTATGACATCACCCGCCACTCCGCCTGCCGAAAACTCGTAGATGTTGTTGGCATTCATACTCGCCAAAGCAGAAAATCCTAGAATGATCAGTAAAAATCCAATCAATCTCAGGGCCACAGAAAAGTAATCAATTTCAAGTAAATGATGGGCACGTTTGAACAATAACCAACCTGTCGATGCGACAATGATTGGCATGATATAAGCCGTAACGCCGAAGAAATATAACAGAATATCGGCAATCCAAGCCCCTACTGCCCCGGTCCAGTTTTTAATATCGCCTTGAAAATGCGACTGACTCCAACCAGGATCAGACGGACTAAAACTCGTCAATGCGAGCAAAATATAAGTGGCGAGAACACAACAAATGATGAGTCCGCCTTCCAGCAGACGTTGCAGGCCAGTGAGCGTGCGTACACTATTTCCTTGAGACAAACGACGTAATCCATAAAAGTGAAAACAGGTGGGCTAACGATACCAGAATCCCACTAAATGTGGAGCACATTAGCCTGTTTTTCTATACAGAATTGGTCATGATTGGCAAAATTTAGTCTATTGAGGTGTTTTAGTGTGCTTTTAGGGAGGAATGAGTTATTACACAAACACTTCCGTTAACAAATTTGTTTAAAAATGCCACAAAAAGAAGCCCCTAAGTTAGCAAACTTAAGGGCAATACAAGGCTAATAGCAATAAGCGTTAAATGAGATGGATATATCGACGTTACTGATAAATAAGGGGCCTAAGCCCCTTATTGTAAAACCAAACAATCAGGGTAATTTAGATATCTGAGAGTAGATGATTTATCGCTACACGACTGGTGTGCTTAACTTCTTCCATCACAACATAAGTACGCGTGTCGGAAACAGAAGGTAATTTCAATAAAGTTTCACCTAACAAGCGACGATAAGCCGACATATCTGAAACACGAGTTTTCAGTAAGTAGTCAAAATCGCCTGAAACCAGATGACATTCTTGAATATCATCTAGTAGTTGCACTGCACGGTTAAACTTATCAAACACTTCGGGAGTATCACGGCTTAATGTGATTTCCACGAATACCAGTAGGGATGCACCCAAGAAATGAGGATTCACCAATGCGGTATAGCCATTGATGTAACCTTGCTTTTCGAGACGTTTTACTCTTTCTAAACACGGAGTTGGACTTAGTCCGACTCTTTTTGACAATTCCACATTTGAAATGCGGCCATCAAGTTGTAGTTCATTAAGAATGTTGCGATCGATGCGATCCAAGTCTTTTACAGGACTCTTTTTATTATATGCCATTTATTTAACCTTGCTTTATCACTAAAACAACATTTTATTCTACGTATGCCGAAAGTTCAGCAGCATAAACTGCGTCGCCGATACTATACTAGATATCCCTGAATTAATCACGTTCAGGTCACGATAAAATAACAATTATGCCCATTAAAAGTGGGATTTCAGGCAATTGAGGCTCAAAGATGATTATTGGTGTTCCCAAGGAAATTAAAAACCACGAATATCGTGTCGGTATGGTTCCTTCTAGTGTTCGCGAGTTGGCGATCAAAGGTCACGACGTTTTTGTTGAAACAAATGCAGGCATAGGTATTGGTTTTTCAGATCAAGATTATATTGATGCTGGCGCCACAATTTTAGCGACTGCTGCTGAAGTTTTTGCTAAAGCGCAGATGATTGTAAAAGTAAAAGAGCCTCAAGCAGTTGAACGCGCTATGTTGCGTCACGATCAGATTTTATTTACTTATCTGCATCTTGCTCCAGATTTACCGCAAACTGAAGATTTAATCAAAAGTGGTGCCGTATGTATCGCTTACGAAACTGTGACAGACGATCGTGGTGGCCTGCCTTTGCTTGCTCCTATGTCTGAAGTCGCTGGTCGTATGTCAATCCAAGCTGGGGCTATGGCATTAGAGAAATCTTCTGGTGGCCGCGGTATGTTATTGGGCGGCGTACCGGGGGTTGAGCCTGCTAAAGTCGTCATTATTGGCGGCGGTATGGTTGGTACTAATGCAGCACAAGTGGCAGTTGGTATGGGTGCTGATGTTGTTGTGCTTGATCGCAGTATTGATGCTCTACGTCGTTTAAATGTGCAATTCGGTTCTGCTGTAAAAGCCATTTACTCAACTGCGGATGCAATTGAACGTCATGTTATTGAAGCCGATCTTGTGATCGGTGGTGTACTAATTCCAGGTGCTGCGGCGCCCAAATTGGTTACTCGTAGCATGATTTCACGTATGAAGCCTGGCAGCGCTATCGTTGACGTAGCAATTGATCAAGGCGGTTGTGTTGAAACTTCACATGCCACTACTCACCAAGATCCTACCTATATCGTTGATGATGTTGTGCATTACTGTGTTGCAAATATGCCTGGTGCGGTCGCTCGTACTTCAACATTTGCGCTTAACAATGCAACCTTACCGTACATTCTCAAGTTAGCAAATTTAGGCTATAAAGAAGCGCTGTTGCAAGACAAGCATTTTCTTAATGGCTTAAACGTCATGCACGGTAAAGTGGTGTGTAAGGAAGTGGCTCACGCCCTAAACTTAGCGTTCACATCTCCTGCGACACTATTAGTATAAGCTTTTAATTAACTTAACTTTTTATGTGAATTTGAGCTAGCTTTACTTAGTATGTAATTCAAATCGGTCTCGATACAATTGAGGCCGATTTTTTATTGGGTAGAAATTGGGTAGAAATACGCTCCACTACGATCACACCATCATATTTATACATGCTCATCCCGTGCTTCATTTCGTGGTTCACACTTAAGCTATTTATGTTCTCACAGTAAAGTAAAACTGACACTCTCCATACCAAAACGGATGGACTCGATTAGTGCAATCTAAAAGAATCGCCCTCCAACACTTTACCCCCACAGGTAAATTCCCTACAATCCTTGCAATTTGCTAAAGGCACGGAGATAAAAATGAGCCAGGTCAGACATTGTAACTTATTGATTTTGGGTTCAGGCCCAGCAGGATATACCGCAGCAGTTTATGCTGCGCGTGCGAATTTAAAACCTGTGATGATCACAGGTATGCAGCAAGGCGGTCAATTAACCACGACGACTGAAGTTGAAAACTGGCCAGGTGACGCGGACGACTTAACAGGTCCAGCCTTGATGGAACGTATGCAGAAGCATGCTGAAAAGTTCGATACTGAAATCTTGTTCGATCATATCAACGAAGTGACCCTTACCGAGCGCCCTTTCCGTTTGAAAGGCGATAACGGCGAGTACACCTGTGATGCGCTGATCATCGCAACAGGCGCTTCTGCCCGTTACTTAGGGTTAGAGTCAGAAGAAGCTTTCAAAGGTCGCGGTGTATCAGCCTGTGCAACCTGTGATGGCTTTTTCTATCGCAATCAAAAAGTCGCAGTGATCGGTGGCGGCAACACCGCCGTTGAAGAAGCATTGTATTTAAGCAATATTGCTGCTGAAGTTCACCTCATCCATCGCCGTGACACCTTCCGTTCAGAAAAAATCTTGATCGACCGTCTGATGGATAAAGTCGCTAATGGCAACATCATTCTTCACTTAGATCAAACCATGGATGAAGTGGTTGGTGATGCCATGGGTGTGACGGGTCTGAAGATGAAGAGCACTAAAGATGGCTCGATCACTGACTTAGCCGTTGCTGGCGTGTTCGTCGCTATTGGTCACAGCCCTAATACCGGTATTTTTGAAGGCCAGTTGGAAATGAACCACGGTTATTTAAAAGTTCAGAGTGGCTTGCAAGGTAACGCCACGCAAACCAGTATCGAAGGTGTTTATGCCTGTGGTGATGTGATGGACCAACATTATCGTCAAGCCATTACTTCTGCCGGCACAGGCTGTATGGCCGCACTCGATGCAGAGCGTTATTTAGATGCTAAAAAGTAACTAGACTCGATTTTTCAACGAATAGCAGGCTAAGCCTGCTATTTTTTTAGGTCAAAATCGTTAAGCAATAGCAAAATTTTTTGCAGGCTGTGCCAATTAATATTGTTCACGCACGCACATTTCTTTCCTTTGCGATTCTTAATTCCGCACTACTTAGATAGTACTTATATAAGTTCTTAGGTAAGTAAAATCATTTCGTTGAGCCAAAAATGACGCACAAAAAAAGGGACCAAATGGTCCCTTCTCTACAGCAACAAACTAATTTCTTAGTTTAACGCTTCTTTTGCTTTTTCAACTAAAGTTGCAAATACAACTTTGTCGAATACAGCGATGTCAGCCAAAATCTTACGATCGATTTCGATAGACGCCTTTTTCAGACCGTTGATGAAACGGCTGTAAGAAAGACCATTTTGACGAGCGGCAGCATTAATACGTGCAATCCAAAGTTGACGGAATTGACGTTTTTTCTGACGACGGTCACGGTAAGCATATTGACCAGCTTTAGTTACTGCTTGAACAGCAACACGGTAAGTACGGCTACGAGCGCCATAATAACCTTTAGCTAGTTTTAAAACTTTCTTGTGACGAGCACGAGCGGTTACACCACGCTTAACTCTTGGCATTTTCTAATCTCCTAAATTAAGCGTAAGGTAATTGACGCGCGATTGCTGGAACGTCAGCTTTTGATACTAAACATTTGGCACGTAAGTGACGTTTACGTTTAGTGCTTTTTTTCGTCAAAATGTGACGTAAGTGTGCTTGCTTGCGCTTGAAACCATTAGCGGTTTTCTTAAAACGCTTCGCTACACCCTTGTCTGTTTTCATTTTAGGCATTTCTAAAACTCCGCATTGGGATGTTTAATAAAAAGCAAGGCGAGCAAAGGCCATAGACCTTTGCTACTTTAAGTTTTGCCCTACTTATTTCTTTTTAGGCGCTAGCACCATAATTGCTTGTCGGCCTTCCATTTTCGGGAAAGATTCAACAACCGCATACTCGTCCAAATCAGCCTTGATACGGTTCAATAGATCCATACCCAGGTTTTGGTGTGCCATTTCGCGACCTCGGAAACGAAGCGTAATCTTCGCTTTGTCCCCGTCTTCCAGAAAACGTATCAGGTTGCGTAGTTTTACCTGATAGTCGTTTTCGTCAGTTCCAGGACGGAATTTAATTTCCTTGACCTGGACCTGCTTTTGCTTCTTCTTTTGTTCCTTGGCTGACTTAGCCTTATCAAAAAGGAACTTACCGTAGTCCATAATGCGACATACTGGAGGTTCAGCATTTGGGCTGATTTCTACTAGGTCTACACCTGCTTCATCTGCCAAATTCTGAGCATCTCTGATGCTTACCACACCAATAGCTTCACCATCAATGCCTGTTAAGCGTACTTCTGGTACACCTGTGATTTCTTCATTGATTCTATTAGGGGCCGGCTGACGCCCTGCTGTTTTTTTGATCTTTATGACCTATTCCTCCAACAATTTGAGACTACGGAGCGAAATCTGTTGATGGATTTTAGTGGCGAAATCTTCAAGTCGCATCTTACCTAAATCGATACCATCACGGGTACGCACCGCTACTTCCTTATTTTCCATTTCTTGATCGCCAACGACCAACAAATAAGGGACACGCCTTAAGGTGTGCTCGCGTATTTTAAAGCCTATTTTCTCATTCCTCAAGTCAAAAGACGCTCGAATACCTTGTTCTTTGAAGAATTTTACGACTTCTTCAACATAATCAGCCTGTTTATCGGTGATATTCATCACGACAACTTGCATTGGGGCTAACCAAGTTGGGAAACGTCCTGCATATTCTTCTATCAAGATACCCAAGAATCGTTCCAAAGAGCCTAAAATAGCACGATGGATCATCACTGGGGTCTGACGGCTGTTATCTTCGGCAACGTAAGTTGCACCAAGACGGCTTGGCAACGCATAATCGAGCTGCACGGTACCACATTGCCACGCTCGGTCCAAACAATCGTGTAAAGTAAATTCGATTTTTGGTCCGTAGAACGCACCTTCGCCTGGCAAAATAGTGAATTCAATATTATTGGCACGCAGAGCTTGCTTAAGTGCTTCTTCCGCTCTATCCCACATGGCATCGTCACCGATACGTTTTTCTGGGCGAGTCGAGAGTTTTACCACGATATTGTCAAAGCCGAAGGTCGCGTAAGTATCGTAAACCATCTGGATACAAGCACTCACTTCCTCTTGAACTTGGCTGTCAGTACAGAAAATATGGGCGTCGTCTTGCGTAAAGCCACGTACGCGCATTAATCCGTGTAACGAGCCTGAAGGTTCATTACGGTGACAGCAACCAAATTCCGCCATACGCAATGGCAGATCGCGATAAGATTTCAACCCTTGGTTGAAGATCTGCACGTGGCCAGGGCAGTTCATTGGCTTGATGGCGTATTCGCGGTTTTCGCTGCTGGTCGTGAACATGGCTTCTGAGTATTTATCCCAGTGACCAGAACGTTCCCACAACACGCGGTCCATCATTAATGGGCCTTTCACTTCTTGGTAAGTGTATTGGTTTAGCTTACGGCGAATGAATCTTTCTAATTCGAGGAAGATGCTCCAACCGTCGTTATGCCAAAACACCATACCCGGTGCTTCTTCTTGCATGTGATACAAGTCGAGCTGCTTACCGATTTTACGGTGGTCACGCTTAGCCGCTTCTTCAAGACGGGTTAAGTGTGTGCTCAAGGCTTTTTTGTCGGCCCAAGCGGTACCATAGATACGTTGCAACATCTTGTTTTCTGAGTTGCCACGCCAATAAGCGCCGGCAATGCTCATTAATTTAAAATGCTGGCAGAAACGCATGTTAGGTACGTGCGGTCCACGACACATGTCAGTGTATTCTTCGTGATGATACAGCGCAGGCGTCGCGTCTTTGCTGATGTTCTCATCCAGAATGGCAATCTTATAATCTTCACCGCGCGCAGCGAATGTATCACGGGCTTCTTGCCAGCTAACGACACGTTTTACTACGTCATAGTTGGTTTTTGCCAGTTGAAGCATGCGCTTTTCTAATGCGTCGATGTCATCTTGAGTCAGCTTGTGCTCAAGGTCGATATCATAGTAGAAGCCGTTATCGATAACAGGACCAATCGCCATCTTGGTTTCTGGCCACATTTGCTTAATCGCGTGACCTAATAAATGCGCGCAAGAATGGCGAAGAATTTCAACACCTTCTTCGTCTTTAGCGGTAATGATTGATAGCTCAGCATCGGTTTCAATGAGATCGCAAGCATCTTTTAATTCGCCATTAACGCGGCCAGCGATACAAGCTTTCGCTAAACCAGGGCCAATATCGGCGGCAACATCGAGGGTCGATACAGCATGAGCAAACTCGCGTTTGCTACCATCGGGAAGTGTAATTACAGGCATGAAATGTCCTTTCCAGTGGTGACCCACACGTAGGGCCACTTGGTTTTAGTTAATGTAAGAGAAATGCTCGCTAGGTTAAGACAGTACAGGAGTCTTAGCCGCCTTGCGTAGCAGGGCGTTTATTCTAAGGGATTGTAGCTAAAAGGCGCAAGCATATTGACCAGAATTGGGATTAGAAACAAAAAGCAAATTCATGATTTTGCAGTGTCTTGGTAACTTCTTGGTCATCTAACTCCCCTATTCTAGCGCCAGTTTATTGGGCATCACTGAAAACATGACAAGGGAGTTGATATGTTGAACTGCATTCTACTGGCTGTAACACTCACGCACACAGCAACCGCTTTACCTGAGCCGCAGGTGAAAATCACAAGCAAATCTTTGATTGATACTCAAGTGTTACTCGTTGATATTAAAAGTGAACTTGAGCAACAGATGCAGCGTTTAACGCTGGATATTACCCAAAATGCCCGCGATGGCGTGTTACACAGCAGTGAAATTGAGGGGTTAGTGACGGTAAAGGACTAGTTTTTAGAAGAGATAATGATCCAACAAGAAAATATTTAACCAGAAGGTCTATCATGCTGCGTTTTGAGACCGACTTCATCTAAGTCAGTGCACTGCACTCTGCTGTATACTCAAATAGGAAGCACATAAAGCTAGGAAGCACATAAAGCGCACTCAGATTTCGAATATCGACAAAGCGCAGACAATATAAGCGTACAAAATAAGCGTACAAAATAAGCGTATGAAGTGTGAGATGCGTTGATTGAGCAGAGCGATTCGCTCTATTGGCGATAAGGAGTTGCACCATGAGAGTCATAAACAAAGTTATTGCTTGTCCCCACTGCGGGCACCATCAAGATATCAGTATCGATGCCAGCTGTGGAGACCAAGATTATTACGATGACTGCCGAATTTGTTGTAATCCGATTCACTTACGCTTACACATCGATGAATCGAGATGAACGGTTGAGCTGTATATCGATTCAGACGACGAGCAAATCTATTAAACGAGATTGCACTACCCGCTGCGATGTCACGAAACTAACGGGCTTGTTCGTTAAAACGTCTGGCCAGCACGCGCTCGACTGTGTCGACGATAATTTGTGTTTGGCTGTCGATCTCAATATTGAGTTCATCACCCACTTTATACTGACTTAAATTGGTCAGTTTTAGGGTTTCAGGAATTAAGTGCAACTTAAAACCGGAGTCACTCACCTCGCCAACCGTTAAACTACAGCCATTAACGCCAACAAAACCTTTATAAAAAATGTAATCCATCCATTTAGGCTCAATGCCAAGTGTCAGATCATAATGCTGTTCTGTATGGCTAATATCGATGACTTTGGCCTTAGTATGGATATGGCCAGAGAGAATGTGCCCACCAATTTCACTACCAAAAGTTAACGAACGCTCAACATTAACGCTTTGACCTATAGACAAATTAGCCAGATTCGTCAGTCGCAAGGTCTCTTCCACTACGTCGAAAAATACCCTATCATCAACGACCTGAGTCACAGTAAGACATACCCCGTTATTTGCCACACTTGCACCTATCGCAAGTCCCTCATGCAAATCAGGTTCGAACGCTACCTCAAGGGTATTTAGGCCATCTTTCTTATGTATTGCAACCACCTCGCAGGTGGCTTGAACTATACCTGTAAACATTTTCTGCTCGCTTAATCGTTAAAGGCTGTATTTATGAATCATTCAGGCTATCAAGCCAAACGTTTAATCCAACTGGCGCTGCCGGTACTGATAGCTCAGGTCACTCAGACCATGATGGGCTTTATTGATACCGTTATGGCGGGCCGTGTTAGCGCGGTTGATATGGCCGCTGTTGCGGTCGGCACTAGCCTTTGGTTACCCGCTATTCTTTTCGTCCAAGGTTTACTGATGGCTTTTACGCCTTTGTTTGCCCACTACAATGGAGCGAATAATCAAAAAGCCATCCAACCTTTGGCCTTTCAAGGTGCCTATCTTGCCATCATTGGCGGCATTGGCGTGATGGTTTTCCTCGCATCTGCGCCCTTTGTGCTTAGCCATATGGATTTAGAACCCGAATTATACCGCTTAACCATAGGATATCTCGACGGTATTTTATGGGGCGCACCCGCATTTGTGCTTTATCAAGTGCTACGTGGCTGCAGTGAAGGTATATCCTATACCTTACCGACCATGGTCATTGGTTTTGTCGGTCTAGCCGTAAATATCCCCGCTAACTATATTTTTATTTATGGACACTTTGGCGTACCGGCCATGGGCGGCGCAGGCTGTGGTATCGCCACTGCTCTCGTATTCTGGGCCATGCTAGTTGCCATGACCATTTACATGCAGTTGCATAAAAAATTCGCGGCTTTAGCTCCCTTCAGTAAATTTCATCGCCCAGATTTTGAAACGATGAAGAAAATGACCAAACTCGGCATGCCGATAGCAATGGCGCTGTTTTTTGAAGTGAGTTTATTTGCCATCATAGCGCTATTACTCGCGCCACTTGGCGCAACAGTGGTCGCAAGTCACCAGATTGCGCTCAACTTTTCTGCCATCGTATTTATGCTGCCGTTATCTATCGGTATCGCGGTATCGATTCGGATTGGTTATTACTTAGGCCGTGATCGCGCTGATATTTCCGCGGTGGTCACTAAAGTGGGCTTATGGCTGGCACTATCCCTTGCTCTAACGACAGCGGTTTTGACCGTCTTATTTAGATTCCAAATTGCGAAACTTTATAATGGTGATCCTGAAGTGGTTGCCTTAGCCGGCAGCTTGATGTTGATGGCAGCCCTGTATCAATTATCTGATTCAGTTCAAGTGGTCGCAGCGGGTGCTCTTCGCGGTTATAAAGATACACGCAGCGCCTTTTATATCACGCTGTTTTCCTACTGGGGGATTGGTATGTCACTCGGTTATACCTTAGCTTATACGGACCATATCGTTCCCGCGATGGGCGCCCATGGATTCTGGGCAGGATTGATTGCGGGCTTGACCTCAGCAGCGCTGTTATTTTTCATTCGTCTGCGTTACATCCAAAAGCATGGCGTGCATTTGAGCCTTATTGAAGGTGACAGTGTTCACCATTGATTGCATTAATGGCGAGCGACAGTGCTCGCCTTTTGGTTTATCAGTTTGATTTCGATGCATTCTCTGAAGTAAAGCGAATAAGAAATTGCGATTTTATCAGCGGCGTTGTTGAAACTCTGGGCAAGTTGCACAGCAATTCACCATTTGACGACAAATTTGTTTTTTTTGCTTGCCAGCCCTGCGCTATGCCCCTAATATAGCGCTCGTTCCAAGGCGCAACGCTTTTGAATAGCTTGTTAAATTTTGCGATGCACCCGTAGCTCAGTTGGTTAGAGCACTACCTTGACATGGTAGGGGTCGGTGGTTCGAGTCCACTCGGGTGTACCACTCTCTTCAAAGAGTCTAAATTTGAAATTCAAACAGTGCACCCGTAGCTCAGTTGGTTAGAGCACTACCTTGACATGGTAGGGGTCGGTGGTTCGAGTCCACTCGGGTGTACCATTTCTTATTATGTATATCATTAATCCCCCTCTGCTTATCAAGCTAAATACAATTAATCTGCCTTTTAAAGCAGGTGTTTATGGTTTTCACTGCCTTTATCTTTTGATTTAAAATTCATTCCCAAATATCTCAAAGTTCAAAATCCAAAGTAATATCCAGTGCTAAATCAAATATTCGCAGTGGTATTTCTGCGCCCTCTCCAATCCTTTTAAACGAGCTGCCTAAAAATTTTTGACTAAGTACGGCATCGAACAGACACTCGACGGTTAAGGTCGCAAAATAATGCATTCAAAGTCTGTTCGTTGAAAATAGCGTTCAGACAATCATCTGCAATTATCATCACCGCTCAATAGTGAGCGATCCTATCTGCATTTAGCGAGGAAATCCCAATGTCGAATGAAGGTTATCATGAACCCATTACTGAACTCACCGATAAAACCAAGGACATGCACCGTGCACTTACATCACTGATGGAAGAGCTTGAAGCAATAGACTGGTATAACCAAAGAGTTGATGCGTGCAAAAATAATGAGTTGAGAGAGATACTTATACATAATCGAGACGAAGAAAAAGAACATGCTGCAATGCTACAAGAATGGATAAGGAGACAAGATCCGAGCTTTGATAAACAGCTAAAACATTACCTTTTTACAGATACGCCTGTTGCTCACACAGCTATTGTTCACAAATAAGTATTCAATCTGGCTGTTTGAGTAAGCCATTTTCGTGAGCAAACGCCTTTAGTCACTAAGCTGCCGTTCTTATAATACAAACCTCTGTATGTGTTATTGCACCATTTAGCTCATCTCATACAACCTTGCTGAATACTAGCGTGCAAACTGTAATGCTTCGGACTTAGTGACTTTCATTTTTAGCGTGAAGGACTTCACCTAATGCTACCTTAACGAAATATCTTGCGTGTAAACCATATCTCGCGTGTAAATCTTAGGCGTACAGGACCTTTCAATCTCAGTATGGCGAGCACTGCCGTGCAAGAAAAACGAGCGATGTCAGCCATTTTTGAACGACTAAAAACATCACTCACTATTTTTAGCTACCTACGGCAATTAGAAATGACGACTCAATATTGAGGTCATACATGACTTAGGCTTTATCACTCAAATTTTACCGAGTAGAAGGAGTATAACGAGGATCAATACTACCAAACCTAATCCACCGCTCGGGCCGTACCCCCAGCTCTTACTGTGTGGCCAAGTCGGAGCCACACCGATCAGCATCAGAATCAAAACCACTAATAATATTGTTCCTATACTCATGAGAGTCTCCTAGACATTATGGATATAACTCGAACTAGAAATCTTAATCAATATGACTAAGATCCTTTTAAATACCCACATTAAGCTGCCAAACTTTATGCTTAAGGTGCTTACTTAATTGTAAAAGCCGCTGACATCAACTGTGTTTGTCGGCATCCTTAGCAGCTTCTTTTACATTACCAATTGCTTTTTGAGTTTTACCTTTTATCTGTTTCTGAACCCCTTTCATCTGCTGTTTCGGGTTGCCAACGATCTCACCAATTTTTTGCTGCACTTTGCCTGCTGCGTCTTTTATTGAACCTTCTATCTGGTCTTTGTTCATGGTCAATTTCCTTTTGTTGTTGATATAACATCTAAATAATAATGATCGCTAACAATCAGCTATGAGTCATTGTTCATTTTTAGTAAATAGCGTTTAGTAAACATCTAAATATTTTTAGTAAAAATCTTAGTTGGTAAAATATCAGTAAAGCGACATAGAAATTAGGCTAAAATTAATTCCGCGGTGTTTTCATAAAATTGTGTGACTGGCTCCACATCAATCATACCGTGTCAACTTAGGTATTAATGCTACAATATGACATTGGTTTAAATAGGAAAATATTTTGTAGCAATCTTGAATTTTATCTTAAGTATAAATTGTGGCGATCATTTTATTTACTGAAATCTAGTATTAACCATGACTGAATTCCATTATTTAATTACCTAGTGATTTTCCAACTAAACGACATCATAATGATGAGCCACAACATCAATATAAATAACATAAAATATCTTATTAAGATAAAGCTTACCCATTAAAGGCATATCAATCTAAACTCTGTATCCAATTTATAATTTATCTAAAAGTGTGTCTGTGCGATAGCGTACACATTATAAATATTTTAATACATAATTTAACTTAAAACATCATCTGATACCTAATATAGCTACATTTGCGTATGTCATAGATGCCATTAAAAATATGAATATGAGTATTCAGTGGCTAAACTAAGAAGGAACTAAGAGGTATAACTCTAAAAACGTTAAAATGGTCTAGAGGTGTTCATAGCATCTTGTAGAACTTAGAGAACCACAGTTGGTAGTCTAAGGTTTTTAGCACCAACTAGCCTCGACTGCTGATTTTTACAATAATGCTTCTATATTCGCAAGAAGAACACGATAACCTACGTTACCATAAAATATTTGTCTACCTTCGTCGATAATATAGCTTGGACTGCCTTGTAGGTTTTGTTGTGCTGACTTTTGGTAGTTGCTCATTAATGCGGCTATAGCAGAACCATCATGAACGCTTGAGGTGATTTTTTTCTGTTCCAGCCCATAGAAATCAACCAGATCATAAAGTATTTCAAGCTTACCAATATCCAATGCGTCGATAAAAAATGCACTCCGAAATTTCAATGCCATATTGATACTGGTGTTTTTGTCATAGATAAGTTCAATGGCTTTAAGCACTAAATGAGCATTGGCCGACGTTGTCGGTCTGACTTCTGTCCATATTTTTGAGTTTGTGGGAACGTCATCACGGATAGATGCAGATTTATGTACATGCTCTGCAAAACCATTATATTGACCTTTCTGTTTCCATTGCGTCTCAATTTTTGTTTGAACATCACCAAATACATCAAGATAATGATATTTAAAATAAATTTCATTTTCTAACTTTTGATTTAACTCATCAATACGTTGTTGTGCAACCCAAGCCCACACACAAAGAATATCAGAATAGTAATCAATGATCAGGGGTTGATTCATGTTAATCCTTAATAAGGTGGCAGTTTAAGTCATTCACTCTAGTTTCAAGGCTAATCAATAATTATTGTGATGGCAGATCTACTTGTTACCCACATGAAGTCAAGGTTTCAATATCTAAACTACAGAATAAATACCGAAGCTACACTGAGCAATAGGTACAAGGATGTGATTTTTAGCAGACATACTAGAAGTCATCAATTTGTTTCATATTACGTGCCAGTAATCGCTTTTCAGCTTCTTCAAGGGACAGTATATTGCTAAGAAATTCTGTTACGGAAGGTGCAGAACTGCAGTTTTGTAGATATTCAAACAGCCCTACAATATTTTTATGATACTCAAGTGTGGCCATCGCTATTTCATCCGTATCCATCCTCTTAAACGGATGTTCACCTATGGTGTTAAAAGGAATAGCGGTTTTTTCATAATAATGCCGACAATAAGTGTTAAGTGCATTGCTATTGCCATTATCTTCGAACTGCCTGATAACCAGTGCCATTTTTTGCTCGTGGGCTGAAATATACTCCAACAGTAATCCGCTTCTTTCGCTATCATTTGTAAGTGCGCAATGTGCCGCAAATGCATGCAGCCGTTGGTGTATATTTCTAGTCCATTGCATAACATCATAAAGCGTTTCTATTTGCATATTATTCTCCTCAAAACGGGAGTCCTTGGTCTTTACTGTGAAAAGTGAATCACTTTTCTATGCATTGATGAAAGTAAACTTACTAAACAAGCCCATATTTACTATGACATTATGTCTCATTAAAAGTGCAGTTTTGAAATGATTATTAACTAAATAGTCAAACGCTGATGTCTATTATTAATGATATGAATTATTGACAACTTGTCATCAACATAAAATACTTTATAGGTCCAACAACGGCTTAATCTATATAACACCTGGTCTTTAGCTTAAAAAGCTGGCGATAAGCCACAACCTTGTAATAAGGCTAATGGCATGAGTATACCTATATTTTTCTATTGACTCTGTTCGTTGCCGCACTGATTGTTGACAATACAATGCGCACAAGAAAAAGGGTAAACTACCAACACAATACGTTGCCATTCCATAACTAGATTGAAGGGCATCATCTTCCCGCTTTCAGTTAATAACAGTATTATATTTTGGAACGAACCATAGGTGAGTTAGCCCAATATTTACCGATATCAGTACTGAGTCGTTAATACGCACGAAACAAGCCATCAAAATATTGGGAATAACAATAATAGAAGATAAAAAAGGAGTCGCCGATAACGCGGCTACTCCTTTTATTTAGCGGAAAATTTAAAAGCGGTAATTAAAGCTCAGGGTCACATTACGTGGGGTTCCGTAATGATACACGCTATATGCTTCGGACATTGAGGCAGAGGCAGACATATAAGCATAATATTTTTCATCTAATAGGTTCTCTACGTTAAGTTGCAGATCCATATTGTCAGTAAGGTTATAACGAGCCATCAGGTTGACTAAAGAGTAAGCATCCTGATCGATTTTTACTGTCCCCCCTTCAGAGTAACTATCACTCTGCCAGTTAATACCACCACCCACGGTCAATTCAGGCAGGTAATCAACAAACTGATAAGTTGTGAATAGTTTAAACTGTTTGCGAGGGCTAGTAGCCGCCACTTTTTTTCCGTCAGCATCTTCCGCTGTAAACTGCGAGTAGCCAGCCGTGATATTCCACCCATCGATAAACTCCCCCACCACTTCTAACTCAAAGCCTGTACTCTCAGTACCTTGAGCAGCTTTGTAATAAGTGGTTGGAGTACCGTCAACAATGATAGTCCCAGCGGCTGTTGCCAGATTATCCTGTTCAATCTTAAACAGTGCCACAGCAGTGTGCAGACGATCATCTAGATAAGCGCTCTTTAAACCAATTTCATAGGCTTTACCTTCGAGTGGATCTAAATAATCACCGTTAATATCCTTACTGTTCTGCGGATTAAATATTTCGGTATAACTGGCGTAAACACGATGCTCTTCGTTTATGTCATACAAGGCGCCAACATAAGGAACGAACACGCCATCATCACCAAAGTTAGTATCAGTACCATAACTGATCCCTTCGCGGTTCCAACTAGAAATACGGCCACCGGCAATCACTTTTAAATCATCGGTAATTGTCAGCCGCGTTGCTGCGTAGAAACCTTTCTGCTCGGTATCCATATTTAACTGGCGATTGGCATTTGTTGACCATTCAGGCTCTTCAAAGGCGTTGCTTTGCCAATCATAAAAGTTTTCAACTGCCTTTGAGTCCCAGCCCGTCATATTCTCACGGATGGGTTCATAGGTATCTGCATAGGATTTCTGTTTGCTGTATAAGGCACCAGTCACAAATTGATGCTCACGGTTAAAGAGTTGGTAATCGCCTTTCAACTGAAAATCGAAATTATCAGAGTTACTTTCACCATGGCTGTGATAACGCTGGCCGCTCAATCCTGCACCGGTTTCTTTATTCAGCAAGCCAGACATATAGATCATTTTGGTGGTGGTTTCATATTCCATGCGATTATAGTTCGCCACCAACTGCCAACCATTGCTGAAATAATGGTTCAAGTTAGCAAAATAGTTGATGTTAGTCGTTTCCCAACGGCTCCAATCTGCCGCTGTTGTAGTAGAAACATCCCAATCAGTAACTGAACCATCGCTGAATACTGCTGGTAATGCACCCCACATCGCTCCTTTGGGGTTATTGTTATTGTAACTACCGCCGACGCGCAGCATAGTGTTGTCAGTAATGTCTGAATCAATTACGCCGTAAAGAATGGTCTTACGGTCTTGATAAAGATCCTGATAAGAATCGCTATTGACATATTTCGCGACCATGCGACCACGTACACTGCCACTGTCGTTGAGGCCATTAGAAACATCTGCGGTAACTTGTTTTTTATCCCAGCTACCCGTAGCAACATCAACATAGCCCTTAAGTTCGTCACTGTCGGCATGTTTGCGCACTAGGTTGATTGAAGCAGAAGGATCCCCTGCTCCCGTTAGTAAGCCTGTTGCACCACGCACCACCTCTACACGCTCGTACAGAGAGATATCTGACACAGTCTCACCTGCATCGCCCCCCAAACTCCAAGATAAAGGTACGCCATCGATCTGGTAATTCTGAACCGCAAAACCACGGGCCATAAAGCCATTTCGAACGTTATCTGTTTTAGATGAAGACAAACCTACTGTGTTATTAACCACATCAACAACGGTATTGAGTGCCTGATCCTGGATCCGTTCAGCGGTCAAGATGCTCACTGACTGTGGCGTTTCCTGCAGTGACAGCCCTAAACCTGTGGCGGTATCAATGGTTCGACTCACAGTGTACTTGCCCATCACTGTTATTTTTTCAATATTTTGATCATTTGCATCTGCTGCAGAAGACGGCTCTGCAGCCAAAACTGACAAAGGGTTTAATGCCAAAGTAATGGCAGACGCGAGAGGTAGTAGATAAAAGCGCATAGTAATTTAGGGAGTTTATTTAGGATGAACATACGGTAACACTATTGCGAATCACTTTCATTTGTATTTTGGTGATGTATATAACAAATTCATCATTTATTAATGAGGAATAAACGTCCCCGCTGTGTTTATGCCTTCAAAAGTGAGCGTTTACGGTGAAAAAGGTTATTCTTTACCCGTATTCGGTTAATCATTCTTAATCTACGCCACTAAAAGCGACCCTGCGATTATTACTCCATAGGATCGCCATTAGTGTTTAGCTTTTACTTCATCAGTGTGTCTGTACTATTAGCTCGGCAGGCAGAGGCCACTTTGCCACTTGCCACTCACCTTGCCAATTCTCTATCGATATCCACAGACTATCGGCGGAGGTTAGCGTCTTAGTTGCGATGGCGTGTACGTGTTGGCCATGCTTATTACCGTGTAAAATACCATTCTCACTGCGCTGTAAATCTGCTATTGGCAAAGCCTGCGTTCCAATATTGGCATAGCCTTGGCGTATATTGCCTACCTCACCTTTTTCAAAAACCAACATAAAATCTTTCACATAGTCATCATGATGCACATAGGGTGCTTTTAGATCTAAGGGTAAAGGGGCTATTTTAAATTCACCTAACTCTTGAGTCTGCCAGGCCGGTGGAAATGTAGGTGTTAGCGACTGATACAAAAACAATAGGGGGAGCAATAGAATAAACCCACTCAGTTTATATTTATTTTTTTGCCAAAAAGTTGAATGAATGAAAGCCATTAACGTACCTCCTCTAACCTATCTGTCACAGTACTGGGGGATTCCATTTTTTTAATTGCACGCACATTACGCAGTCCCCACATCATAAATCCCGTGATTGACATACCCGATAGGATCACCCCAAAAATAAACCAAATGATTTTTGTCCAGATACCACCTAAGGTACCGTAATGCAAAGGATCTGCGATATGCATTAGTGTTTGTATCCCTGTCATCGTCTCGGGTGATGTCGCTCTTGCAATCTCCCCCGTCCAAGGGTTAATGCTAAGGTTGTAAGAATACTGATCGTAAAAAATGTGCTCGCCACTACCGCTCAGATGATACATGTCACGATTATGCTCGGGTTTCATCACATAGCTTGGTTGAAAGTCAGGAAAGTGCGTTTGTGCTAATGTTAAGGCTTGTGCAAATGACACGCTTGGATCTGCGGGATTCACATCACCCTTTTGGATAAAGGGCAATTGCTCAGCAGCAACCAATGGCGCATGTGGCTCAATATCAATATCTGCATGCCAAAAAATGGCTTGGACTAAATACCATAATCCGGTAACGGCCATAATCGCGATAAACCAAATAGACCACACACCAGATAATTTATGCAAATCGGCCAATAGTGTCTTTTTACCTTGACTCACTCGTAATTTCGGAACAAAAAAACTTCGCCAAAAACGTTTATAAACAATGAGTCCCGTCACTAAAGACGCGAGCATAAACAGCGTCATCGAACAGACAAGGTAATAGCCCAAGCTGTAACCGCTTTGCCAAGGAAATAATAACCAAGCATGTAAAGATCTGATAAAGCCGGCAAATGTCATGCCTTCATTAATCTGTTGGATCTCACCTGTGTATTGATTGACATAGGCCATGGCATAGGGTTTATCCGCGTCACTGAACATGATCACATTGACCATATAAGGTTCTAAGGTCATAGCGCCAGAGACTGCCGCACTTGGGTAGGCTTCCTCAACAATCGTCATTAATTCACTAACCGGTTTTACGGGTAAATCATTAGGGTTCAACGCCCTCGATGCAGGATTCGTTAACCAAGTGATCTCATGACTCAGTACCGCAATCGTCCCCGTCAAGCAGATAAAACAAAATAACAACCAAATTGGGAGCGACACCCAACCATGCAACATAAACCAGAATCGGTTACTGATCTTCGCCATTTGTGACTTTCCTAACACTTATCGTATTTCGCGAGTGTAAAGGTAATGCAAATTGTTATCAATACGATGTACTGGGAATTGTTTTCAATTAGAATGCCGGTCACAAAATACTATGATGGGGAATCATGATGGATAAAACCTTGTTAGCAGCGCTCATTTCGAGCCTATTGTTAGCGCCGAGTTCCTACGCTGACGAAACTCAATCAGACGCAGACGCCAATATCGAAGTGATCAGTATTAAAGGTAGTCGTTTAGATAAAGCTGCTACAGCAACGGGCTTACCCTTAACACTGAGAGAAACGCCGCAGTCAGTGACGATTATAGATCAAGAATTTATTCAGAGTTTTTCTCTTAACAATGTTGCTGACTTAATGTTTTTAACACCGGGTATTTCTGCACAGAAAGCAGAAACTAACCGCTACTTTTTCAGCGCCCGTGGTAATCCAATCACTAACTTCCAATTTGATGGTGTGCCTGTTAACTATTCTAGTTTCTTCAATGATGCTTCGACCGATACGGTTATCTTCGATCGAGTAGAAGTGGTTCGTGGTGCAACAGGATTATTAACGGGTGCAGGAGAACCCTCGGCCGCCATCAACCTCATTCGTAAACGTCCAAAATCTTCACCAGGAGGTTACCTCAGTACAAAAGTAGGTTCATGGGACAGTTATCGTGTAGAAGGTGATAGTTCAGTGGACATAACAGAAGATGCCGATGTCCAAGCACGTTTTGCCGCCGCCTATGAAAAATCAGATAGTTTTACCGATCTAGCCGAAGATGAAAATCTGCAAATTTATGGCGTCGTTACTGCAAGATTAAGTGATAGCACATTATTCACTTTGGGCGCGGACTATAGTGACCGCGATCCAAAAGGCTCCACTTGGGGAGCGCTGCCACTGTTTTATGCCGACGGCAGTTTAGCGAGTGACCTTCCCCGTTCGACGACCACTGCAGCATCTTGGTCTAGTTGGAAACGCCATGGTGCGAACGTTTTTTCTACTTTAGAACACAACTTTGATAATAACTGGGAACTCAAACTCGACATAGAACATCGTGAGGATAAGATGGATGGGCACTTGCTATATTTATATGGCTCCCCAGATAAAATCACAGGTTTGGGGATGAGTGCATTGCCTATGATTTACCAATCAACCCGTAAGCAAGATGCGGCGCGAATATTTGCTTCAGGGCCATTCGAACTATTGGGTCGAGAACATAAGCTAACAACCGGCCTACTCTATTCAAAACAAGATATTAGCGCCGACTCTTTCTACACCACAGATGTTTTAAGCGTAGGCAATTTCTTTGAGTGGGATGGCTCGATTGCAGAGCCAAATTATCCATCGATTCCTACCAATGAAGAGACTGAAGAGATCCAAAAAGGTGCCTATATTGCTACCCAACTCAATCTGCACGATCAGATCACACTGCTGTTAGGTAGCCGTATCAGCCAATATAAAGTCGATCCAGGTTATGAGCACAATGATGTCATTACGCCGTATGCAGGATTGATTTACGATATCAGTGACAGTGTGTCGATTTATACCAGTTACACTGAGATTTTTCAGCCTCAAGATGCCAAAGATGCTAATAACAAACGCTTAGACCCGACAACTGGCAATAATATTGAACTTGGCAGTAAAGCCGATTTTTTCGACGAAAAACTCACCGCCAGTGTTGCAGTGTTTAAAGTTCAAAAAGAAAATGTGGCGGAAAAAGATCCTAACATTAAAGACCCACTTCCTGATGGTAGCTTTCCAATGCGCGCTGTGGATGGCACCAGTAACCGTGGTTTTGAAATGGAACTAACGGGTAGACCCACAGAGGATTGGGATCTGTACCTCAGTTACACCTACAGTGAATCTGAAAAAGCCGATGGTTCGGCCTTTGGCACGCATTTGCCTAAAAACTTAGTACGATTATCTTCGCTCTATCACTTTGATGGCGCTCTAGAAGATCTCACATTAGGTGGCAACTTAAGCTGGCAGAGCAAGATTTATGTAGAAAATGCGGGGCCTAACGGCGAAAGCTCTGAACAAGCCAGTTATTTCCTTACCAATCTTATGGCAAGTTATCAACTCACTGATGATGCGATTGTTCGTTTGAATATTCGAAACTTGTTTGATGAAAAGTACTACTCTAGTATTGATTTCTACAATCAAGGTTTCTTCGGCGAACCGCGAAATGTCGAACTTAGCCTGAGTTATAATTTTTAGTCTAATTGTTAATCGCCAATACCGCGCATCACTTTTATGCGCGGTATACCTAAAGCTAAACTATCCTGCATTAAAACAGCATCCGGTAAACTTCAATGGATTAACCCTTTGGGCTCAGGGGGATAATCCATTACAATGAAGTCCATTTTGAGTTCGTAAAACAGATGTTCCGCCTATGCCTAAGTCTCACACCCACATGCATCAACATTTGCAGATGCCACATGCTAAATTAGATCTGCAAGCTCTAGCGGGCACCCTTGCCTTTGAGCAAGTAACCATTATTGGTAATGCTTCTGGCGATTGGCAGCCTGCGACCACAGGTACGACATTTATTTTTAACGGTACTCAATGGGCTGAAAACAGCAATGTAAATAATCAGATAGTGAATATCGCCAACGGTGGTTTTGCTGAATCAAAATATGCCTTTGTAGTACAAGGTCATCCACAAAGTGGTCTGCTTACCCAAGCCTTGACACAAGTTGCGATTGAATTAACGCCTCAGCTTAGCTGCTGGCCTTCATCTGGGTTAACCACAATAGTATTGATGCAGCAATTGTCTCAGCATGTGCAAGTGCAGCGTATGTCGCTGTTTCCGAGTTTAGCAAGACCCAATGATTTACCGCCTGACGATCACTTACCTTGCATGGTGCATAATTGGTTAGGCGAACGACGGATTGCCCAGGCTTTGATACCATCGCTCGACTGGCCTGAATTTAGCTTAGCGTCCGTATTTTTACCTCACCTATCCGCAATAAACCAAATGCAACCATGCCAAGTCGCACCTAGGATAAACGCATATAATCCCTTTGATTTGCTTGAGCGTTTACAGGAGTCGAATTCATTAATCGCAGATGCACTAAATCCAGCCACGCAGCAGATGCAACTTGAATGGCTAATCACACTGGCGCATACCCCTATCAACATTTGGCAGCAATTTGCTCATCCTAGCCAGCTCATCAATACTGAAGCTTTATTTTTCAACCACATGCCAGAATCAAAACCCAGCAATTGGTATTTAATGGATACTCAGGCATCTCAATATCTTGATGCGATTCGCCATAGTTTGGCCTATTGTTGGCAAATGCTGTCGACTAAGCACGCGAGCTTGATTGGCAACGAGCTTTCAAACGGCTCGTGACCCTCCCCCTGTCCACTGCCATTCGCATTCAAAACACATTCAAAATACCTAAGGCGAATGTCGTTTTACATTTTGCCTTGCCCTCTAGCGACGCTAAACCAACCTCTGTTTAAATGCATGACTCAAAACGTCAACACGCCCTAGTTAAGGGATTTTTACCCAATGCGATCCCCAACGGTTCAAAGTAATTGATCAGCGCCTGAAAAATCACTTGTCTGTGGGCCTCATCGGGATAAGCTCCCTCCTTTGCCATTGTTGAGAAACGGGTTCCCGACACTAAATACGGATTCGAAATATCAGTATAGGATTCAATACAGGCTTCAAATGCTCGCGCCATCATCTCCGTTGGTCGAGAGAAGTACTGCATCCCATGTTTTTTATCTAATGCAATCGCTCGGCAAACATAATCATGGGGCTTATCACCCTGTCCACTCAACAATGTCACTTTGAAGATCTCAGATAATCGAGCATTTAATGGATGCTCTATGATGGGCAGATCGGATAGCCAAAGATCGCTCGCACACTGAAACCGCTTATTAGTGGGTTTGAATGATTTAGCGGCAATATAATGGTCAAACGCATGCCAAAACTCATGGGCTAAAGCACCAGCACCTGCATTTTTAGCCAATGCTAACTCTCGGGTCGCGGGAGCATAATGGGCCTGAACGCCCTTTTGGCCGCCATGACCAAAGGCCAGGCTGACGGTTTCTCGCAGCCCTAAAGTCAAAGGTGGCAATTTTAATATAAAGGCCAGATCGGCGAGCGAATCAAACACTAAATCCGCAGCAATGCGCGATTCATCCCGCGTCACCCAGCGGCCAACACGGACATGGCTAAAACCAAAGGTTTGTTTAATATCAAGAAAAGTGACTTGCTCACCAAATCGATAATCGGGTCCATGGCGGTTATATTGCTGATTGATTAACACGGCTTACCTTGAACCCTATGCAGTGAGAGACACATTAAGCTGGCTATTTTAGGTTAAAAGACAGAGGAACAAAACGCTGCATTAAGTACAATATCAAGTTAAGAATAGGAGCCAAGCAGCGCTTACTCTTGGTTTTCTCTCGGTTTAGATCGCGATGCTTAGATTTCGTCAACCATTGGGTTCGCTAAGCTTTAGCCGTTAATATCACATCATCCCAAACCACGACACGATTTCGCCCCGTAGTTTTAGCGTGGTACAAGGCTTTATCGGCCTCGGCCACCAGCTTTTCAGCATCTGAACGGCACTGACTCCCCATTTCAATCGGTGAAGGCACAGACTGAAGCGCTAAAATACCGCTGTTTTCTTCGATGGCATGATGAGTAATTACAGGTGTTAACGCACTCACTCCTGCCGAAAATTGATAGTGAAAATCGGCGACTATCGCTGAAATATCTTCATTCGCAAGCGCTAACATCATACGCGTCACAATTTTCTGCGCGACATCGACCGACGTTTCTGGCAGTAATAGCGCAAATTCCTCACCGCCGAAGCGACCAAAGATATCGTATGGGCGCGTACGAGCACTGATAAATTGGGTAAAATGCTGCAGTATCTTGTCACCCACTTGATGCCCATAGCGATCATTAACGAGTTTAAAATAATCAATATCCATCATGACAAGGCACAAAGGTAACTGTAGACGACTCAAGCGTTTGATTTCATGCTCTAACTGCTGGAAAAAATGCCGTCGATTGGCAATACCAGTTAATTCATCGGTGAGTGCGAGTCGATTCAACTCAGTCTGCGCATTCCTTAGGGCAAATTCGACCTGTTTTAACTGGGTAATATCGGTGCAAACAATGACCATATCGCCATTGTGATAAACCTGCTCAGAAAGTTGCAGCCAGCTACCGTCGACCAGATCCACTTCAAAACGTCGAAAAGCTGATTTACGTTGATTCGCATGAATAAGTTCAAGCCATTCCTCTATGGTTTCATGATCAATTTTAGGCCCTTGCTTATGGGTAAAGGCAAAGTGCATCATGTCGTCAAAATGCCGGCCAGCCATGTCTTGATCAACAAAACCAAACATTTTCGCAAAGGTATGGTTATAAAAGATAAAATGATTGTGCTTGTCCAAAACAGCGAGGCCATTCTCGCTTAGCCGTAAGGCTTCAGTTAAAAAGGGGTAAACAGACTCAAGAGATTCTTTTTCCATCGATTATTCCTAGCAATGACGCTTTTAGAGAAGATCTCCGACATGTTTAGATTAGCAGCGTTCTACACTAATCACAGCGTCTTTGTCTTTACCCCCATATTACCGCAACGGGATTGGCTCTACCGCGATGTAAATCCCACACATTCGGCAAATAAGCTTTAAAAACCAGATCCAATGCTTTGATAATTTACGATTTTACGGCCAATTTACTGAGAAATATTTCAGCACTAAAAGGTTTCTGCATGAAATGTACCTCAGGGAATAATGCTAACTCAGGAATATCATCGCTATCATTAGCTGAAAGCAAAAAGAAGCGACAGTGATGCTCAAGCAGGGTATCACTGGCAAGGTTTTGTAATGTTTGTTGCATCTGTTTGATAAGTTGCAAGCCATTCATATCTTGTAAACGGTAATCCACAATAACAATATGTGGCAATGAGTGAATCAACATCTTAAGTGCTTGCGCTGCGTTATCAACACTGAAGGTTTGAAAATGATAGTGCTCTAGCATGGCTTTGCAAATCTCAAGGTTAAACAGATTATCATCTATGATTAACACTTTTTGTTGATCATATTGAATCGTTAATCGTTCTTTCACCTCGGTAAGTTGGCAGGGAAAATGTAACAGCACTGTGGTGCCTTTGCCCTTTTGACTGCGCAACATAAACTTACCGCCAATTTGCTCAAGCAATCGATTACAAGTATAGAGTCCTAATCCCATGCCCGATGTTGTTGTATATGAGTTAGATGCGTGCATAAAGGGATCAACTAAAGCGCGCTGCGCTTCCTTTGACATTCCCTCACCAAAATCGCGGATCAGTACCCTAAGCATAGGACTATGGTCTTTATGGTTACGTTTAAGACGTAAGTCCATATAACAATGCACTTCGCTACCCGTACTGTATTTAAAGGCATTATTGATAATGTTAGTCATGAGTTGGAATAACTTAGTCCCATCGAGCTCGATAAACTTCGGCAAAGACTCATTCACGACAACCTGTAAACGTTTACCCGATGTCGCACTAAAAGCACGATAGTAATCCTCAATATTGCTCAGATATTCGTGTAAATTGACTAAATGCCGATTCAATTTTAACTGCCCAGCTTCAGCCTTACTGTAATTCAACGTATTTTCGGCAACCGAGTAAAGTAAGTTAGCTGACCAGGTCATTTTATCGATAATTTCGTCCAGTTTTTGTGGTTGTGAGCGCGCTTTTTTTAACATGCGACTGTAGTCAAGAATGGCATTGATAGGAGTGCGGATCTCATGATTTATGCTGGAAAGTACTGCTAATCTAGATCGATTATCGAGCTTAATCTGCTCTACAATATGCTGATTTTTAGACTTAAAGTACAAAAGAAAAGACAGAGTAATACCAAGAGAAGCAATCAGTAAGATAATCACGATTAGCTCGACAACCTCTTTTTGTGGCACTTGATATTCTATGCGTAAATTTACCCGGGTTTGGTATCCAGGAATATCCAAAGTTCGGCTATCTGAGTAGCTAAACATTGAAAATATGCCTGTGGAAAACTCATGGTTACAGGATGAACTTTGCAATAACGATTGTTCAAATTGATAGCTAATACATACACCCTGCTCCTGCTCAATCCGCGCTAATATCCGCTGGTGAGAAATGGCATAGACTAAATAAAGCATATTAGGCCCATCGATATTAACAACCGCTAACGTGTAATCGGCAAGGCTAGCCTGAAGTTCGCCTTTACTATTCTTGACTAATTTAAGTGGCTTAAGTTCTGGCGCCATTGTCTGATCAGAGATATAGGCCAGTTCAAGTTCGGGGGTCAGTGTAAAAGCGACAGCAGATTTGATCTTCAGTAAGTCCTTAGCAAAAACCTCAAATTCCTGTGACGTTACCTCACTCGAAGCATAAAAAAACGATTTTAGCGCATCCAACATAATTTCATGTTGTAAGAACATATCCCGTGAAGAAGTAAAAACCGCTTCTGCTTTTTTATTGTAAATGGAGTCAAATTCATAACGTGAGTGGGACAAGGTTAACCACAGCACCAATAAATATCAAACAGTTCAGAGCCAAATATTTCAACGATTTCAGACTGTTTAGCTAGGGATGGAATGTTAACTCCCCGCTCCCAACGGCTAATAGTGATGGAATCTAACATATCGAACAGGCAGCTTTTTTGCCTGAGCAGACTACATAAATCTTCTTGAGATAAATTATTCTCACTGCGGGTGTGTTTTAAGAAATTGGAGAATGTCTGTGCACTTGTTTTGCTTTGATAGGAGATAGGTGTACAAATCATATCGCGTTCCATCTGAATTTTTTATTTTATCTAGCAGCTCCATATACGTCTTATGGTCGATGTCATCTACTGGCTCTGGATGTCTAAATGTAAAAGTAATCCAAATGCGTTGAAGTTTCTCGATGAAATAAAGTCCAGTGATTTTTTCGTCACTCATCACTCAGTTCCTCCATCTCAGCCTTTTATTCACCACGTTTTTTGCAATAGGAAAACGAGTATAAATGCCATTGTTTATCTGAGACCATGGCACAGTCAAAAAAGCGATGGAAAAAAGTGTCTAGTTATTCGTTCGGTTAAATCATTACATCATAGATAAAACCGCAATCAACAGAACCCCCTATAAAACCGCATAAAATATATGATTCACCAGCAAAGGCCATAAAACGCCAAGTTGATTATTTATTCATTAAATATTCAAAATGTTGGATATAACTTCGGGGTTTTTCTCACTGTTCCGCGCTTTACCTGCATGGTTATTCACATTTGGAATAGGCAAACCGCGGCAGTATCAGCTTAAGATATAAGTAAGATAGTTTTTAATGGCTTATGGCTTAAGCAAGCCAACTGCGAAAATAAGTGGGTAATTGGCCAGTCCTGCGTTTAAAAGAACGCCTATAATCACTGGCGTCGCTGAAGGATAAAGAAGTGGTAATACTGTGGGCATCTTGCGCAGGTGTAGCCAAGTAATACAGTGCTCTGATTAAACGGGTCTCATCGGCAAGTATCAGCGAGTTGGGCAAAGTTTAAATCCATCTCGGCCAAACAACGTTTTAAGGTGGCTGGGCTCATTATCAGTTTTTCAGCTATGTCAGGCAAACTTAAGTTATCCTGCATTAGACACAAACGAATACCAGCCACTAAGCCTAACCGCAGTTCACATATAGTAATGATTGACATATCCCTTGGCGCTGAATGACGGCAGCGGCGTTTGGCAACAGAGAATGCTGGTGGAGCAAGACGGCTAAAACTACTTACCCAATGAGAATTAAACATTTAAATGGTTACCTTGGAGCTGTATCGTCAAACACCTTGACGTTAACTCTGGGCATTTAGCAGACTAAGATGAACAAAGGTATAGAATATAAAGCACAGGTGTTAGAGAAGGCGCTGGTATTGGTCGTAAACATGAGCAACCGGCACCATCTGATTGCAAATTGATGAATTAACTGGTTATGCACATGATATGCAAATATAAAACTATAATCCCCGAGATTTTTCTCACCTTAATGCAATAAAGTGAATAGTTAATCATGAAAAAGAGGTTAGCTGTATTCAACAGCTAACCTCTTCTCTTTAAATCAGGCGATAAATCAGATGTTCTATCATACAACTAGAGCCATGACTTAAAAACGACTCTTACAAAAGCTAACTCATACCAGAGCTAATTTTTTACGGGTACGAAAATAGCAAGTTGAGTCTAGTCACTGTAAATCACGAATGTAAAACTAACGCCTGTGAAAAACCATACCCACTCAATTCGGCAGACATGGGATTAGCCGCGTTTAGTGCCCCACGGATCGTTGTCATCCGTCGATGGGCTTGGTCCGGAACGCTCAGCCATTCTTGAATCGTTTCTTGGCTCGTTTCGGAGTTCGCTGCGACGCTGTGAGTTGCTATTCGATGAACCATATCCAGAGCCGGTGCCACGTCCACCCGTAGGTTTTTTGCCAGAGCTTTTACCTGAACCACTACCAAAGCTCTTACCTGAGCCATAACCAGAGTTAGGACGTTTATTACCCGCTTCGTACTCGGCGCTGGCTTGTGCCTGCATTTTAGCGATAGATTCTATGGTGAGTTCCATCGGTTTACGCGGCGCGATACCTGAGGCAAAACCTCGTTCGCGTGGCTTAAGATCAAACTGCTCACCGACGGCTTTAGGCATACGTTTGAATCGATACAGGTAAAAGTTTTCCACTTTCTCCCGCGCCCACTCAGTCTTCTTGAGGAAAATAATACAGGCCTCAATGGTCGGGTTGGTGTTAAAACAACCTAGCTTTAATGCCGCGTATAAAATTTTCCAGCCATAAAAATCGACTAACTCAGTGATCATTGTCTCGAGTTTGAGGCCGTGTAATGGGTTGTTCTGTTGCTCTTCAATCATGGGAATTCCAAGTTCAGCCCTATTGGCTGATTTTACTGTATTAGTTTACGGTTTTGAGTTGTTAAACGAGTGACTCAATTCGCTACTAAAATTCGCGATTAGAGAAATCACTCAAGTTATGAAGTCATGAGCCACTGACGTTGTTACGGCAATAGCATCTGGCGTTAAACCTTGTTACTCGTGATGCTTAGATCTTAAATCTTAAGGACCTAAAGCCTCCAAACAGAGCCATTAAATATTAGCCGTAAAATCTGCTGCTCGACAAAACTGCGGGAATAATAACGGTAAATAAGCTAAACGCCTTCTTTTATTTGCGCTAGCGAGGTTTGGCATCGGCTTTAGGGCAAAGAAAATACGCCGCAGCTGACAGTTTTAATCTACATATCCGCGATATCACGCTAACAGGTATGAACTCAGCATCAAGCTCAAACCTGTCCCAATATTTTGCCTATGATCCGCTAATGCCTTGGGTCAGCCTCAAAATAAACGCAACTGAAACGGCTCGATTTATAGCTGCGCATCACATCCTTGCTCGCATCTTTAGCCCTTAGTCTGTATACTCCGCGACCTTATTATCCCAACTTTAATGTTTTGGCTTAGAGTGGGTGAAGCGCATGTTTCATTTTGAGGCTTGTTTGTCACAATCCCCGTTAGCAAATACCTAGGAAAGCTCCTTTGATCTCTACCGCGAACATCACGATGCAGTTTGGCCCTGAGCCATTGTTTGAAAACATTTCAGCGAAATTTGGCAATGGTCACCGCTATGGTTTGATCGGCGCGAATGGCTGTGGCAAATCGACCTTTATGAAGATCCTCAGCGGAGCGTTAGCGCCAACCTCTGGCAATGTGTCCATCACGCCCGGCTTAAAAGTCGGTACCCTAAGCCAAGATCAGTTCGCGTTTGAACAATACAGTGTGATCGATGCGGTGATCATGGGGGATGTTACCCTGTGGAAAGTCAAACAGGAACGCGATGCAATCTACGCCAATCCGAATATGACGGAAGAAGATGGCATGCGCGTTGGCGATCTTGAAAGTGAATTTGCCGAAATGGATGGCTACAGCGCCGAAAGCCGCGCCGGTGAAATTCTGCTCGAAGCGGGTATTGAAGAATCTTTCCATTACGGCCTAATGCAACAAGTCGCACCGGGTTGGAAACTGCGGGTATTGTTGGCACAAGCACTATTTGCCAACCCAGATATTTTGCTGCTCGACGAACCAACCAACAACTTGGACATACATACCATTAGCTGGTTAGAAGCCGAGTTGAACAAACGCAAATGCACCATGATCATTATTTCCCATGATAGGCATTTCTTGAATGCCGTATGTACCCACATGGCCGATATCGATTACGGCGAACTGCGCATTTACCCTGGTAACTACGAATACTTCCTCGCACAATCGTCTTTGATCCGTGAACAATTATTATCGGGCAACGCCAAGAAGAGTGCTGAAATCGAAGAACTGCAAGACTTCGTTAACCGCTTCGGTGCCAACGCATCTAAGGCAAAACAAGCCAGCTCGCGCGCGAAAAAAATGGACAAGATCAAGCTTGATGAAGTGAAATCATCAAGCCGTATTCACCCTTCTATTCGTTTCGATGCTGGCAAGAAAATGCATCGCCAAGCACTGATCCTCGAAGATTTGGCCCACGGGTTTGATGGTGAGCTGCTATTCGAAGGCGGCGACTTAATCCTCGAAGCCGGTGCAAAATTAGCGATTATCGGCGAAAACGGCGTGGGTAAAACCACTTTCCTACGCTGCTTAGTCAATGATTTAGAACATAATAAAGGCGTGATCAAGTGGTCAGAAAACGCATCAATCGGCTACTGTCCACAAGACAGCAGTGACGAATTTGATAATGACTACACGTTAATGGATTGGATGTCACAGTGGCGCCAACCTAAGCACAACGATCTTATGGTACGCGCCATGTTAGGCCGTCTGCTGTTCACCGAAGATGACGCGAACAAGAAAGCCCGTAACTGTTCAGGCGGAGAGAAAAACCGCTTGTTATTCGGTAAGTTAATGATGCAAGACATCAATGTGCTGATCATGGACGAACCGACTAACCACATGGACATGGAAGCCATCGAAGCACTCAATAATGCGTTGAAAGACTTTGAAGGCACTTTGATATTCGTCAGTCATGACCGTGAGTTTGTATCGTCACTCGCAACACGTATCATTGATATTAAAGATAAAAAAGTGATTAACTTCCAAGGCACTTTCGATGAGTACCTTTCAAGCCAAGCTGAAATGGAAGCGAGAAAAAGCGCGTAATGTTGTGCTTTGATAAACCTTAATCGGCTATGTCAGCTTGATTAAAAGAGTCGTCATTGGAGAACCTACTGACGACTTTTTATCGATATCTAAAGAGCGATATGATTGGTAAAACATGAAGTATTGCTGCTTTGGGCCTTGGATACACAGCTGTCTATTCGTTATCTAGAGTGCTATAATTCATGCACTTAATTGAGGTTGATCCTATGAAAACTAAATCAAAAAACACACAAGTGACTCAAAATCGACTCTATCGCGCTGTGGCCAGTTCAACCGCTATTGAGACGGGTAAAACTACGGCTGAAGTTGAAGCAAAATTGAAGGCCAAAAAAAGCCGTTTCAGTCATTTGACCTTAGCCTAAACTTCATTCGTTTTTAGCGCTGAGCACATCGTTTACCAAACGAGCCATATGTTGATAATCCCCACCCAACCCTGCTTGAATTGACTTAAAATAAAAATCTCTATTTTGTTCCCAAATCCCATAATCAAGTGGGAGATAACCCGCCTTTACTGCCATCACATCGAGTATCAAACGTGACAAACGTCCATTTCCCTCTCTAAATGGGTGAATTAGGATAAATTCCACATGACTTTCAGCCAAGTAACTCACAACTTCGTCTCTAGAAAACGAATTTAAACCATTGAACTTGCTTAAATATTCCTTTTCAAACTGAGTGAGAGACTTAAGTATTTGAGCCGCTGCCGTAAATTCGAAACCACCTTTTCCCATATTGACTGTACGCCGCTCACCAGCCCAGTAATAAACATTACCGAGCCATTTTCGATGCCACTCAAAGAGCATACCAACCGATAGATGCTCGCTTTCAATAACACCAGATTGAAACACGTACTCATAAAGCTTTAGTAACAACTGAGTCTCTACCTCTGCCATATCCTCTTCATCGGTTATCGCGAGTTTGTTACGAAGTATATGGCCGCCGGAACCGGGTTCGAATTCATCCTCGGTAGTGCCAATATGATATTTCGACATGATAATAGACCCGCTAACTGTAATAACTAATAGAAAAGCAAATATCCGAGTCACAGACAACTTAACACAACTACTCGATGAGATTGACCACACAAGTCTTTGAAATAGGTATGTAGAAACTATGGGCTATAAATTAGCTTATTAATTTTTTTAACCAATATCTCGCGATTTTTAGCCAGTTTAAAAATTGTCGGCAAATGTCGAATGACTATCGGCTCAGACTCGAATACTGCATTGCGATCTTTGGCCTGAATATAATCACGGATCTGAAGCATCATCTGTTTATTAAATGCCCAAAGTGAATGACCTTTAAACTCAAGGGAATAAAATGCGTCATTGGGCCATTCAAGTCGATGTTTCTGTTTTGCCATACACTGATAACAACAAATAAGACCAAGATCTGTACCATCTGTAAAAGCACTGTTCGCCCTATGTTCCCAAGTCGAAGTACCTTGGTATTTTTCTGGCAATTTTTCCCGCCAAGAAGCATCCAATAGCGGAGGGAAAAACAGCACACCAGGCCATTTATGGGCAAACCTTTGATTAAACTGCTTGATCTCAAACTGCCTACCCTCAAATAAATGCACATCTTTTTTCTCTAAACGAAAAACATGGGCAAAGGTAAAAGTGGCGCAGCCAGCACAATGGGGGCAAGTAACTTCAACTCCGTTTGGCAGGCTAAAAAACTCATAAAATCCTGTCATAGATACGACATTCCAAATGATTTAGAGACTAATTTGGAGCTCATCAATTTTCCAACCACCTTCATTTATCATGCTAATTCTTTGTTTTTCATTCGCCTCCGATGCATTACCACAGAGATCTTTTTGTGCATATTCAAGGACGGCCGTATCCCCTTCTATCACCTGCGACACTAAGGTGAGTGCTTTGCACTTGGCAGCGGCTTTTGAAAATGAAAGATAAGATGCGATCACTTCATCGCGGGACAGCTTCATCTGCTGCATATACTGTGGGAACTTAGACTCAACATCCGCTTGCTTACGTTGGGTATAGTAAGCCTTGTCCTCTTGATAACTCATCCCCTTCTGTACCTTAGCATTGTACTCGTCATACACTTCGCTCGGCGATTTAGGCGTTGTACAACCTATCAGCACAAGCACAGATATGAGCAGTAAGAAAATCGATTTCATCATCGAACCTCCAAAACTAGACATGTATTATCAATAAATTCCATGGTGCATTCATCTGCTTGTTGTCACTGAACGAGTGCGCCATATATATCCACCAAATACTCCTTATTCTCTTTGAAATCAATTACCTTGGCAGGAAGTAAACCTTTACTATCAACAGGTAACAAAATCAATGAAGATAAAATGTAATGCCACCAAGATAACATGTAAATAGTTCATCGATTACTTTAGCTTGGCAGCGTTGCTCACTCAATTGCAGGAACAAATGCTTTAAGATCACTCGACCTTGGCGAGTGCTAAAAATAAGTGCCATAAAACTGTGAGCATGCTCTAAATTGCTGTATTTGACAGGTCATTGTCTAATGCATTAAAAGGCACAAAGGTCTTTTTATCGAGCCAGAGAGGCGAACGATTTTGTCCTGCAAGCTGATAAGCCCAAGTCGTAATGGCTTCAGAGCGATCACTCTCACAGACGAAATATCGACTGAGTTCAGAGTGTAACGTTTGGCCATGCTGGATAATATTTTGCTCATACCAGTTATCTTTATGGTGCTGAGCGGCAAGATGATCGCGTTTTTGATTATTACAACTGCTATGTGCGAGGACAAAATTATGGCCTAAATCATTAGGATATCGTGCCCAAGGGATAAAATGATCCACTTCGCCTGTTTCTTTTAATGATTTTTGGCAATAGAAGCATTGGCCTTTTTGGATATCAAGCAGTACAGGTCTAGCATGGGTGATCGTCTGTCTGTCGCTACCAAACAGAAACTCACTTAAATTGCCTTTACTGCCTATAATGACCTGATTTGCTGGAAACTCGGCGATTTTTTGTACCCATTGAGTACGAGCCAATGACACCACTAAATCGTGAAATCGCCTGAAGCAAAATGCGATACCCGGATTCAACTCGATGTAATTTTTCGTTTTATCATGGGGATAAAGAAAACATTCTTTATTACGAGACAAGTTTTGTAAGCGCCATAAGGGGCCATCTTTAAACGTACAGCGCGTTTTACGCAATAAAGCTGGATAACTAAGATGCGCTTTTAACTGGGATAGACTGTTAACACCTTGATGGCGTAGTTCAATCAAACTGTTGATCAAGGCTGATTGCTTTCCACTATTTTGGATCAAGACAAAATACCCATCATTGGCACCAAAAGGCAAAGAGTGTTGCCAGTAAAGTTCAATAAACTTCTCTACCAAATCATCAATACTGATCGCGGTTTTCAGCGCAGGATCAGCATTGAGTATTAATGGCCGTTCGATACAGATATCGGCGATCGCATGCAGTAAGGCAAATTTGTAAGTTGCAACGAAATCCCCTTCAACTAATAGACGTTGTAAATAGCTAATAAATTCAACTTGTCTTCTCGCATCAATCGGCATTCAGTCGCTCCTGAATAATAACGCTTGCTTCAGGTGCATTTACGTTTGGCATCAGTTTGGGTGTTAAAACTAACGTCTGCCAATGCACTTGTGAGCGACCGAGTTTATCGGTTTCATCTTGGCTCAAATCTAAAAGTTGTAGCTGACAATCTGCAGCAAGTGTGAGCAGTTCATCGGCACTGACTGGGTGCATAACGCGCGCATCGGGGCTTGGGCCATGGCGCAAACTGATGACTAAAAGTCCAGTCGAATTGAGTAAGCGTGAGAGTGTTGCTAGTGCAAGTGGGCGCTCTGAGGGAGATAAATGCATCCACACAGCGCTGAGTAAAATCAGATCAAACTGTTGCGCTAGGCCAACCACTTTTTGCAACTGAGGTAAACCATCCTCAATCCAACGCACGGGTAGATCCCGAGTTAACACCTGCCCCATTTTCGCTAAAACAACCGCAGGTTCGACTGCAATAATTTGTGTCTCTTTGCCCTCTGTTTTTTCGGCTAAATAATGCACATCCCGCCCAGAACCTGCTCCCACATCCAATATCGACAATGTATTTTTGGTAAGTAGAGGCAAAAGATGATGCAACCAACTCGAATGCACTTCTTCAAAGGTTTTAGACAAATACTGTGCCGCGAGTATTTCGGCGTGGTCATTATAAAACACTGTGCTCACCGACAACGATCCTTTTGCAACAAGTGATTGTTTTTACAGACGCTAACTTATCACAGTCGTATTTAATAAAAAATATATGTCATCATTATCATGCTGTTTTGCATAAAATATTTAGCATTATGTTGTTCGCGATCACTGTGCTGATTTCGGCTATTCGACCCAAAATTCTTATCAATACCTATGCAATCTCAGCATTTCCCCGTCGTTTTTGTCGCAGTGGTTTACACTCTATGAGTGAGTGTAAAGATAAGTGCAATTGATTGAATCTGTTACATGCTTCTCCAGAGCAGTTTCCATTTCAGTGTTGGAGTGAACGGGTTTTAACGTCTTGGCGTAGCGTCTACATAGAGATTAAGACCTAGGGCTCAATTATTTAGGATATCTATTGCCTATGAGTTTTGAAGATTCGTTAGAGCAACTTAAACGACAGTTTTTACATGCACTGCCGGATAAAAAGAAACAAATCATTACCTTGTGGATTTCATTGCGTAAAAATTGGGACGCACACATGCTGTCTGCCGTGTACCGAGAGGTGCATAACTTAAAAGGGTCGAGCGAGACCTTTGGGTTATCAGATACCAAACACATAGTCGATAAACTGGAGTTGCTGCTTAAGGGGCTGCTCAATGCGCCAGCCCCCGAACTTCCTACGATCAAAGGCTTAGATACCCTCTTCCACCAGTTGTTACAAAACAATATGCGCGGCCAACCGTCGGCGCCAGTAGTAGAGGCGCAAATGCAGCAAAGCCCCTATAAACCGTCAAAGGCGCGCCATGAGCACCATATTGCCATCATAGAAGACGATGGGAATGTCGGCGCTATGATCACAAAGCAGCTGCGAGAGTTCGGTTTTAGTGTGCAGCATTTTTTGAATTTCACGAGCTTTCTGGTGGTGCAAAATAAAACGCCCTTCGATCTGATTTTATTAGATTTAATTCTACCAGATTGGACTGAAGAGGCCTTGTTCGAAGCTGCCACTGAGTTTGAGAAGAACAATACCCGAGTATTTGTTTTATCCTCGCGGGGGGATTTTGACATGCGGCTATTGGCCATTCGTGCCAATGTCAGCGAATATTTTGTTAAACCTGCGGAAACCACTTTATTGGTGCGCAAAATCCATCAATCCCTCAAGATGTCAGAGAAACAGCCGCTTAAGGTGTTACTGGTGGATGATCAACAATCTATGGTGGATTACTTTTCAAGCCTGTTACGCAGCCATGGTTTGATGGTAAAAGGGTTGTCCAGTGCCGAGCAAGTCTTGCCTGCCCTTGAGCAATTTGAGCCTGATTTGTTTATTTTCGATTTGTACATGCCCGAAGTGAACGGGCTTGAGCTGGCAAAGATGATCCGCCAATTGGATAAATACACCTCGAGCCCAATTCTCGTGTTGAGCTCAGACGATACGATGCAGAATAAGGTCAGCATCATACAAGCGGGATCTGATGACTTAATTTCAAAGCAAACCGCACCGAGTTTATTCGTCGCGCAGGTGATTTCCCGTGCTCAGCGGGGTCATGACATTCGCAGTTCGGCTAGTCGCGACAGCTTAACTGGGTTGTTAAACCATACCCAAATTCTGGTGGCTGCGAGACGCTGTTTTAACGTAGCGAAACGGATTAACTCTCAAGTTTGTATCGCTATGTTCGATTTAGATCACTTCAAAAAGGTCAACGATACTTATGGTCATTCCGGTGGTGATATATGGTCATTCCGGTGGTGATAAGGTGTTGTTGGCATTTGCCCATCTGTTACAACAATCCTTACGTCAAACTGACTTTACCGGCCGCTACGGTGGCGAAGAATTTATGTTAGTGCTGCCAGATATGCAAAAACCACTGGCGATTGCCAAGTTGAATGCGATCCGTGAAAGCTTTAGCCATATCGTATTTGTTGAAGATGGCGTCGAATTTAAGGTGACGCTCAGCGGCGGTTTAGCCTTTTCGGATCAATGTGAGGAATTTCAAGATTGCCTGTTACTGGCAGATAAAAACCTTTACGAAGCTAAGCGTTTAGGTAGAAATCAGCTCGTGGTTTCTACGACTGACTAACCCTAAACAGAATGAGCCACTGCAGCGCACAAATCAGTTCGGCGTAATGCTCTTCCTGCGAGACTCACGCTCTATTCGTTACTTTTTAATCCCACTCAGCGTGGGCGGTCACAGTGAGCTTAAATGGTTAATGAGCTTGCTCGGCATCTGCGATAACTCCACCACATAATCTACTGCACGGCACTTTATTGCTTCTCGTGGCATGCCAAATACCACACAACTTTGTTCATCTTGGGCAAATGTAGTGACGCCTTTTTGGTGTAGCGCCACCATGCCTTCGGCGCCATCTTTGCCCATGCCGGTTAAAATCATCGCGCTGATATTGGGCGCGGCACATTGGGCCAAGGCCGTAAACATCACATCGACCGAAGGTCTGTGGCCACTGACCTTTTCATCTTGGGTTAATTTAACTTTATAACTACCACCCACTTTGATGATCTCAAGGTGATGATCCCCTGGTGCAACATAGGCATAACTGGGTAAGAGTCGTTCCCCATGTTCGGCTTCTTTGACAGTGATCCGTGACTGTCGGTTTAAACGTTCCGCAAAAGTGCGGGTAAACCCCGCGGGCATATGTTGGGTGATCACTATCGGCGGCATAGCCGCGGGTAAATGTTGTAATACATAAAGAATGGCTTCAGTACCGCCAGTAGATGCGCCTATCGCGACTAAATGCTGAGTCAGGGTTGTATTGGCCAATACTGGCCGCTTACTTGAAACAGGGCGTACTGGCTCAACAAATTTCTGCGGCTTGATGATTTTGGCTTTCGCAGCAGATTTGATCTTATCTAAAATCAAATCCTGATAATCATGGATACCTTGGGGCGAGTCTAATTTCGGTTTAGGGATAAAATCCACCGCGCCTAAGGCCAAGGCGTTAAATGTCGCATCAGCGCCCTGCTCGGTTAACGATGAAATCATCACTACCGCAGTGGGTCTGGCTTTCATCAAGCGGTCCAAAAATGTTAAACCATCTACTTTGGGCATTTCGATGTCTAAGGTAATCACATCGGGGCGAAATTGGTTCACCAGATCCTTGGCCTCATAGGCATCGGCAGCGAGCCCAACCAGAGACAGTTCAGAGTCAGCCTCAATAATTTTACCGAGCAAGCTGCGCATTAGCGCAGAATCGTCAACAACTAACACTTTGATCGTCATAACTTAATCACCAAATAGTTCAACGTCGCCGCCCGAAGGTAAATTACGAACCCGTAAACGGTACTCACTTTCCCTGTCAAGAATTGTGCTGTTATGCATGGATTTAATTTTGCGGACTTTCACTTTGCCCGAATGGGGGAAAAAATACACTTTGCGCGGATACACATCGAGTAAATCGGCAGCAACGATAGGGATATTTTCAAGATTGAGGTATTCAATCACAAACTCAGCATTACGCTCACCAATGTTGTGCACAGTAAAACTGCGTAACATATTGCCGCCCCCAAACACCTTAGCTTCGAGTGAGTTGCGCTGTGCGCCAAGCTTGAGCAAGTCGTTGATTAACAACTCCATGGCATACACGCCGTAACGGGCTGAATCGGCGAGCACCCCAGTACAATTACTATTGTCACTTGGCAATAAAAAGTGATTCATTCCACCAATTTTGAGCTTAGGGTCATACAAGCACACTGAGACGCAGGAGCCTAATACTGTCACTATCATGGTATCTTCACGGGTTGCAAAATACTCGCCGGGTAATATTTTTACCGCATCGCAACCAAAATGATGATCGTGATAGCGATTCGGCTCTGCAATAGCATATTCGATATTAGGTTTTAGCACTCATGAGCCCCTTCACTGGCCGATAGGTTGTTTGACCAACGGCAGTGATGATTTGCGGGAACATATTAAAATTTTCCGAATGTCCCGCAATATAAAGCCCATCCTCACTAAGGGAGTTCATCATGTGTTTTAATATGACTTCCTGTGTTTCTTTATCAAAATAAATCATTACATTACGGCAAAAAATCACATCGATTGGTGTTTTTAGCGGCCAAAAAGAATCGAGTAAATTGATGCGGGTAAACTTGAGCATCTGCTTTAATTCGGGCACAACGCGCACATTACCCAACTGTGAACCCCTTCCACGGTGAAAAAAACGTTTCTTACGGATATCGCTGACAGTATCAATACGATCTAAGGGATAAATGCCCATTTCAGCCTTTTTAAGCACGCCGCTGTCGATATCGGAAGCAATGATCTCGATAGGTGTTTTAAAACTGTTGAAATGTTCAGCGACGACAATCGCAATCGAGTAAGGTTCTTCCCCTGTGCTACTGGCAGCACACCAGATCCTGCGGGTATCTGGGTTATCGATTAAATACTGTTTTAACACCTCAAAGTGATGTGGCTCCCGAAAAAATGCTGTTTGATTAGTGGTTAACGCATTGATAAATTCTTGGTGTTCGTTTTCATGGCTTAACAGATACTCAAAATAAGCCGAAAATCCGGCTAATTTCAATGTTCTGATCCGCCGCACTAAACGGCTATACACCATAGCATCCTTGCTATCGGCGAGTTTGATCCCCGCTAAGCGGTACAGCGTCGTCCTCGCGGTATTAAAGTGCACCGAGGTATAGGCAAACTCTCGTTCCAATGGTTTGTTTTCACTCAATTAAAACTCTTCCCATTCATCTTGATCTTGCTTAATGGGCTTCATCGCATTGGTTTTAGGTTTCTCTGTCACTCTGGCTCTTACCATAGGTTGAAGCTGCTGTTTGATGGGTTTCATCGCCTTCGCTTTGGGCGCCGCTAATCTCGCGTTGCTGCGTCTTGGGGCTTCATCTTCGTCGTCCACGCGAAAACTGGCAACACTGTCTGAGAGTTGCTGCGCTTGGGATTGCATGCTTTCCGCTGCAGCGGCCGCTTCTTCAACCAATGCCGCATTTTGTTGCGTCATTTCATCCATTTGCACTACGGCTTTGCTGATCTCATCGATACCGATGGCCTGCTCATTAGAGGCTGAGGCAATTTCCGCCATGATGTCGTTCACCCGTTTAATGGCGATGACAATTTCCTTCATGGTATCGCCGGACTTACCGACAAGGCTGTTGCCACTCTCGATTTTAGACACGGAATCCGATATCAATGCCTTGATATCTTTAGCGGCATTGGCCGAGCGTTGGGCTAAGCTGCGCACTTCTGATGCGACTACAGCAAAGCCGCGGCCTTGTTCGCCCGCCCGCGCCGCTTCAACCGCAGCATTGAGCGCTAAGATATTGGTTTGGAAAGCAATGCCATCGATAACACCAATAATGTCGGCAATCTTACGCGCCGATTCATTAATCGATGCCATGGTCTGGACGACTTGCTGGATAAGCTCACCGCCATCCACTGCGACTTCAGCCGCTTTAGAGGCTAAGGCATTGGCTTGACTGGCGTTATCCGCATTGAGTTTCACTGTACCTGTGAGTTCCTCCATGCTGGCCGAGGTTTGCTCTAGGCTCGAAGCTTGCTCTTCGGTGCGGCTGGATAAATCTGCGTTACCTTGGGCTATTTCTGCCGAAGCGGTATTGATGGTATCCGCAGCTCGTTGAATATCTTGGATCATGAAGGATAACTTTTCAGCAGTTTGATTTGAGTAATTTTTCAAATCATCAAAGGTGCCTTCATAATCGTTATAAATGCGAGTGGTCAAATCGCCATCCGCTAGCGCCATCAGCACACGCGCCACATCTTGCAATCCACGTTCCGAGGTTTCAATTAACGAGTTTAAATTGTTCGCCAGCATTAAAAAGAAACCTTGCTTGCCATCTGTTTCCGCCCTTTGGGAGAAATCACCTGCCGCTGCGGCTGTGACTATGCGGGAAATTTCCTGCTCAGTTTGGACTTCAATGGTGCGGTCGAGCCATTCAACCACAGTCCCTAAGCGCTCACCTTCTTTAGACACTATGGGGCTAGCGGTTAAACGAAAGTGGCAACTCGCGACCTTAATAAGCGATTCATATTTACGGTCTAATTTATCGAGTAAACTTGCTTGGTGGGCAGGATTGCGGTGGAAGATATCCATCGAGCTGCCGAGGATTTTATCCACGGAAAAATGCGGTAAGGCTTGTCTGATCTCACTTTCAGAATGGCGCAACATAGTTTCGACCGAGCGATTCATATAAATGATCGTACGGTTAGCATCGGCTATCATGACGTTGGTACTGGTATTATTGAGCGCTTCGAGGATGCGCTGGGTTGCTCGCTCGGCTTCGATACTTTCGGTGCGGTCTATCCACTCAACACCTGTGCCTAAATGCTTATTTTCAGCGGTGATAATCGGCGTCAGAATCAACCTAAAGGTACGTTTGCCTATGGTGATTTGCGCGGTATGGGATTGGGTTAGACGTTCTAATAAATTGCGCTGATGTGCAGGATTTTTATGGAAAATGTCGATATTACTGCCGATCAGTTTGGCAACCGAGAACTGAGGTAACTCTTTACGAATATCGTCCTCTGCCTCTTGCAGTAAACGGACGACGGCTTTATTCGCATAAATAATATTGCGCTGACTGTCAGCGATCATAAAGCTGTTGCCACTGTTATCAAGTAGCTGAAAATAGCGCTGACGCTCTTCATCCCTTTGCTCACGCGCCTCATCATTGCCAAAAAAATTGAAAATACTCATTATTGTTACTCCTGATCAGTCAGACTATTTGCATCAATTAGACCCAGCTCATCACTGCTGATCAGAGCCTGAATATTTACTAAAATGATCATCTTATCCTCGACCGTGGCTAAGCCTTTGAGGTAGCGGCTATCGAACGCCACCCCAAATTCTGGGGCGGGTAAGATTTCCTCCGCCGACAGCTTAATCACATCGGAGACGGCATCGACCACTATGCCGACTATACGTTCAAACACGTTGAGCATAATAACGATAGTGAACTCGTTATAAGTGGCGGTTCCAACAGCAAATTTCATCCGCAAATCCACTATGGGCACTATGTCACCGCGCAAATTAATCACGCCTTTTATAAAACTGGGGGCGTTGGCGATTTTAGTGACCGACTCATAACCGCGAATTTCTTTGACGGACATAATGTCAAGGGCGTAGTGCTCTTCGCCTAACATAAAGCTTAAAAACTCCACCTCATCATGGGCGTTGTATTCCACTTTGGCGGTCATAGTTGATCGACTCTCCATGGCTATTTCCTTAATTTTTAATGTGCAGAGCGAGCGATTCGACATCGAGGATCAACGCGACGCTACCATCGCCCATGATGGTGGCGCCGGAAACTCCGGGGATCCTGCGATAATGTTTTTCAAGACTTTTAATCACCACTTGCTGCTGGCCAACTAAGGCATCAACGCACAGGCCAAAGCGCTTGTGGTTGCTTTCGAGCAATACGACTATGCCCTCTTCTGGGCAGCGGGCATTGGGCTCAATTTCCATCAGCTGATAAAGATTGAGCAGAGGTAAGTACTCTTCACGTACTTTTAAGAGTCTTTCTTTGGCGAGAAATTTAAGTTGTTCCGTTTGCGGCTGAATAGATTCTATGATGTGCACTAAGGGCAGAATGTAGATCTGATTTCCCACAGAAACCGTCATACCATCGACAATGGCGAGCGTGAGTGGCAACTGGATTTCAAAGGTTGAGCCTTGGCCCTCAGTGGACTCAATATCAATGCGTCCGCCTAAGGCTTCAATATTACGGCGCACCACATCCATACCGACACCACGGCCAGACACATCCGTGACTTCCTCCGCAGTTGAAAATCCTGCGGCAAAAATCAATTGCCAAATTTGCTTGTCGCTACTGTTATCAGCCACTTGCAAACCGTTTTCCCGCGCCTTTTGAATAATGCGCTCACGGTGTAAACCTGCACCGTTATCGTGCACAGCGATAACGATATTACCGCCCCTTTGACTGGCTTTAAGGGATAACACGCCCACTTCGGATTTACCCGCTGCGAGCCGTTTTTCAGGTTTTTCGATACCGTGATCTAAACTATTGCGCACTAAGTGGGTCAGCGGATCGACGAGCTTTTCAATCATTCCCTTATCAATTTCTGTGTTGCCACCTTCAATCACGAGATTGACGTTTTTACCCAGTTGCTCAGAAAGGTCCCTCACTAAACGGTTGAAACGGTTAAACACAAAAGATACCGGCAGCATACGCACCGACATCACTGCCTCTTGCATTTCACGGGTATTACGTTCCAATTCATTGAGTGCGGTCTTGAGTCGCTCACCTAAATCGCCCGTCATCTCGTTACCAATGAGGGTCAACATGGACTGAGTGATCACCAGCTCGCCCGCGAGATTAACCAAAGTATCTATCTTAGAGGTTTCGACCCTTAAGGTGGCATCCTGAGCCGGCGTTGCTGATTTTTTAGTCGCTGTTTTCACCTCTGTGGTATTGGGCTTTGGGGCAACGGATGAGTTTGATGTTGCGTTTGAACTCAGTATTGCAGGCGAGCTTGCTTTCACAGAAGGACTCGTGGGCACGGTTGAATCAGGTGCGGTGGACTCAGTCGCTTTGGCTTTAAATAAGATGTTTTTGGATTGGCTACTTCCAGTTTCCTTGGCTTGATGTGCTCGAGTGGTCGCTGGCTTATAAACCTTCTGCACTAGCGGTTTTGAACTTAATAACTCGATTTCATTAGCGAAGGATTCTGGCGTTAATGCTTCAAAAAAACCAAAGCCTAACTCATCATCGTCAATTGTCACATCACACAGCTCAGCAATACACTCTTTATTATTTGCCACACTGTCAGCGCTGATGTCTTCCGCTTGATAAGCCTCATCAAAAAATCCAAAGTCTTCACCTTCGATGGCAATATCACGTGCCATTTCATCTTCAAAAAATCCAAAACCCAGATCTTCTGCCGCCACTGCTGCGGTGAGTGTTGCATTTATGATGGGAGTGCTAGCGGCGTCTGTACCATTACGTATCGCAACTGATGAACTAAAAGGCTCACCATTTAACGCTGCGACCAACTGACTTTTACTGTATTCAACCTCCTGCCAATCAATCTGCTCTTCTTCGCGGTACAAGCTCAAGATATGGGATAACGTGTCCACAGTACTCAGCAGTAAATCGATAATAGATGACGTTAATTGGAAGTTACCCTTACGCGTTTTATCCAGCAGGTTTTCCATCACATGGGTGACACTGGTTAATGCGGTAAAACCAAAAATACCACTGCCGCCTTTTATAGAATGTGCAGCACGGAAAATGGTGTTCAGTTCTTCAGGATCGGGAGAAGCAAGGTCCAATGCCAATAGCAATTGTTCCATATTTTCAAGATGTTCATGACTTTCTTCAAAAAAGACCTGATGGAACTCGGCCATATTGATGGACATAGCGCACCCCGTTGCAGTTAACCCAGCACTTTAGCCGTAATAGCCAACAACTTTTGAGGATCAAAGGGTTTTACCATCCATCCCGTCGCACCCGCGGCTTTCCCTTGGGCTTTCATGTCATCGCCCGCTTCCGTGGTGAGCATAATGATCGGCGTACGCATAAATGCCGACATAGCACGTAAGGATTTAATTAAGGTCAGCCCATCCATTCGAGGCATGTTTTGGTCTGTCAGAATGAAGTCAAATCTCTGCCCATTACAGATATCGAGGGCTTCTCGACCATCTTTGGCCAGTACCACTTGATAATTAGCCGATTTAAGGGTCGCTTCGACCATTTGTCGAATCGCTGCGGAATCATCAACAATTAATATTCTTTTACTCATGCGCTATTCCATTATGACTTTAGTTATATTCCCTGGCGGTACTAATTCGTATGTCTTAGATAATGTTTTCACCAGCGATAGACCGCGCCCAGACAACTGAGGAATGTCCGCCATCAAATTTTCATCACCCTCAAAGCCTTTGCCACTGTCAGCCACGCTAATATGTAATTCATCCTGCGATGAACGCCAGATGATGCTCACTTTTACCCAATCATTTTCCGTGAGCCTATCTGCAAAACTGTCCCTAATACTATGGTACAGTTCGAAGCCTTCTGGATCATTTTTTAGTCGAGAATCTAATTTTAGTACACCATGATCAATAGCGTTGCTAAATAACTCTGCGACAACAGTAAAAACCCGTTGACAGAAATTGGTCGCAAATCCCAATATACTGAGAAACTGATTCAATGAACTTAAATAATCAGCGCTGAGTAACATAGGCCCTGCAATACTGACATCCCAGCAGAACTCACCATCCATAATGGCTTTAATACGATTGACATCACGATCTTGATGCCAAGTGTTTAATCGTTCAAAATCTAAGGTACAAATTGTGATGTCATCGGCAATATTTTCAGCAGAACAGTACTCATGCATATTGTTCTCTAAATATTTTATTAAACCACCTGAAAAATGGATAAAAAGATCTTTTAACTTATCAATGCCAAATGGATTGCCGTCATGAGTATATTGCTCTATTAAACCATCACTAAAAAGGCAAGCATGCCCATGGGATGGTAAATCAACCGTAACAATATCCGCTATAAAAGTATGCGGAGGTAAAATACCAAGGGCCATATTTGTCGATTTAAATTTATCGATGGATTGATTACTGACTGAATGAGAATGGTCAGTTTCTTTAATATTGTGGTTTGTTAAACAGTCAATCCCCCCCGTTTGAATATACACGGGGGGCATACCACCATTCCAAATATGTAATTTATTACGATTAAAATCGGCTTCTAAAATAATACAGGCAACAAATCTGTCTTCAGGGTTTTCTCGGTGGAGCTTAGCATTCAGTTCATAAATAAACGTAACTAAAGAAAATCCCTTTGAAACCATGGCCCTAAATGTGCTGGCAACACGCATGATGGGCATGGCTGCACTCAGGCCATGACCCGTTGAATCGGCGAGAATTAAGAAGAAATTGCCATTAGGCGCTATGCCATTGAGGATAATATCACCGCTAAAATTGGCACTGGCTTGGCAATAAGTATGTACAAAATCAAAGTCAGTATTATCAATATTGACTAAGTGCTCAAATAAATGCCGGGCCATGTGTTCTTCTCGGGCCTTTTCATAAAGCATTTTTTCAAGTTCAATTCTTTGATGCTCTACTTTATGCTGAAGTTGCACCCGGGTAAGTAAACATTCAACCTTGTACCAAAATATTTCAACATTTATCGGTTTAACAACAAAATCCAAAACCCCCATTCTAAAACAGGCTAATACGGATTGATTTTCTTTTGTCTCGCTCATGACTATAACAGGTGTTTCTTTTTTATCCTTATTTAACTTGTCCAGTAACGCCAGTGCGGTACCATCCTTTAACCAATAGTTAATCAGAATTAAATCAACCGTATTTTGCGTTATTTCAAATAAACCTTCTTCTAGATCACTACAGACAATGACGTTGTAACCTTTGCTATGAATAAAGTCACTTATCCTTTGACTCGCAATAGCGTCATCATCGATAACTAAAATAAAATGTTCCGGCTGAGTAAGCGATACCATAATGAGTGTTACTCTATGATGTAGATTTTCTGCATATTGGCAATACTAAGGATTTCATTCGCCTGACCATGTGCACCTTTTACAGACGTAGAAATATGTAACTCCTGCGCCTTACGATGCAGCAATACCATCATGCCTAAAGCAGAACTATCGAGGTAAAGCACTCGACTAAAATCTAAAATAATATGGTTAACCTCTGGAAGCGTTAAAATATCTTGATAATCACTGGTGAATTTCTTGTGGTAATAAAAGTCAAAGCGCTCTGGCAATGAAATAACTTTAATATTTGACATTGTGTTATCCCTAATTAAAAGAGTTCAATTTCACCACAGGTAATTTGATCCCTTGAAACGGGATTATGAGTCTCCTGACGTCGGCGACTCATTTGTATTGTGATGTCATCACCCTTAATGCCAAACTCCTGTTGTGACATAGTGGTGACGCGATTGAGCGATTCTTTTAAATGGTTTAGGGACTGATTTGTGTAAATCAGGCTTTGGGAAGTAATATCACTGAACTGCAATCCCCGAATAGTATCCGAGATGGCTTGTTCTAGTTCATGTGCCGATGAATCGATACGTTCAATCACTTGAGAATCCTTCTCTGCTTTAACGATAATCTGCCTTAGTGCAGTATCTATATCCTTTTTTGCATCAATAATATAAGTCATATCTTGAGCGGCGACTTTACTCACGTGTACGGTTAATTGTTCAATCTGAATTTGAATTGATTTAAGCTGTTTTTGTATGCTTTCACTAAAACCTGCGCTACGAGTGGATAAAGCGCGCACTTCATCTGCCACAACGGCAAAGCCTCTACCCGCATCACCCGCCCGCGCCGCTTCAATTGCCGCATTTAAAGCGAGCAAATTAGTCTGGGACGAGATTTGATCTATGTCTTGCAAGGCTTTCATTGCTTGAGGCATAGACTCGTAGATGAGATTCACTTTTTCCAACAACTCCATAGTTGATGCCGACATCTCTATGGTGGATTGAATAAAGCGCTCTAACGTCATTGAGGTATTGTTGGCAAATTGCTTCATTTGATCTGAATGGAATAACTCAGCATCATCAGTACTCTTAACGAGATCTGAAATAAATCCTGTCTGCTCCGTCATTAACCGCCCTAAACCATCGAATGACTCACCGAGCAAATTGACTGCGTCACCTTGCACCGCTAGCACACTGTCAATGTTAGCCTCGCAGCCGTTAAGTGTCGTGATTGACTCTTGATACAGATTGATATGGGCTTGCCAATCCGCGGCAAGTTGGTTGTTGAAGGACTTATCATCATGCTGTTGAACTGACTGCATTTGCTGGTGCTGATAAAATTGCCACAGCAACATAATCAAAACAGAAATAACCGGACCAATAGCCCACAATGTCATCAAACTCAGCGCATATCCAACGCCTGCCGCGAGCACCGCAACGACCCCATCCTTGTATGTCATATGGACTTCACAATAATTGTACAGTGATTAAAAAGTAGTTTCATATTGGGTGATTTTCAAACACGAAAGTGAAATTATTCACATTGTTACGTGTCGCAATGCGGAAAATGCAGTTATCGCGATATAAATCCTCAGCATTGAGCGCTAATTCTCAGTAAATTGCCGTAAATTCATGATTTGCTAATAAACTTGTCTTAATGGAACCAGAAACTTAACTGTGCAGTCCTCATACCCTAGGTTACACTGGAAGCGTCATGGATTGGGATGGAATCGCTTATGAGTCAACGTACATTAAACTCCTTATTTAAACCGACTTCCGTTGCTATTATCGGCGCTTCGAATACCGAAAAACGCGCGGGTAATGTGCTGATGAAAAACCTACTATCGAGTGGTTTTTCGGGGCCTATCATGCCAGTCACCCCTAAGTATCGGGCAGTGATGGGCGTGCTCGCCTATCCCAATATTGAAGCCTTACCCATCAAACCCGATTTAGCGGTTATTTGTACCCGCGCTTGCCGTGTGCCCGCCATCGTTGAAACCCTTGCGCAATTTGGCTGTAAGGTGGCCATTATTATGGCAGCGGGAATGGCACAGGAATTTAACGAAGATGGTGTGAGCCTGCTCGACCTTGCCATGCAAAATGCTAAGCGTTATGGGATGCGCATTCTGGGGCCAAATAGCTTAGGAATGCTATTACCCCCATTGGGATTAAACGCCAGCTTAGCCCACGCCAGCGCCCTACCGGGCAAAATAGCCTTTGTGTCTCAATCGGCCGCCATTTGTACAACGGTACTCGATTGGGCCAATAACAAAGGTATTGGCTTTTCCTCCTTTATCTCCCTCGGTGATGCCACCGACATTAACTTTGACGAACTGCTCGATTACCTTGGCCGCGATAGCCGCACCAGCGCCATCATGCTTTATATCGACTCGGTGAATGAGAAGCGCCATTTCCTCTCGGCCGCTCGAGCCGCTTCACGCAATAAGCCAATTCTAGTGATTAAATCGGGCCGCAGCGCCGAAGGGGCCCGCGCTGCAAAATTACATACGGGCGGCGTTGGCGGTAACGATGCAGTGTATGAAGCGGCGTTTCGCCGTGCAGGTATGTTACGGGTTAACGATCTAATTGAACTGTTTGCCGCGGTTGAAAGTTTAGCGCATTCCAATCCGCTGCAAGGTGAGCGCTTAGGAATTATCAGTAATGGTGGCGGCCCCGCGGTGTTAGCTGTGGATGAACTCATTATGCGCGGCGGTAAACTGGCGGAGTTATCAGAAGACACCATAGCCAAATTAGAAGCGGTGTTACCTAATACTTGGTCAAGGCAAAATCCCATCGATATTATTGGTGATGCGAACGCATCACGATATGCTAAAGCTTTGACTATCTTGATGGATTCCAATGAACTTGATGCTATTTTGGTCTTACACTCCCCTTCAGCACTCGGTGAAAGTGTTGAGATTGCTGATACTTTGGTGAGTGTGATCCACGCGCATCCCAAAAAGAATCGCCTCAATATTTTGACGAACTGGAGCGGTGAAGACTCGGCTTATCAGGCACGAAAACGCTTCACTAAGGGCGGCATATCCACCTACCGTACACCCGAAGGTGCTGTGGGTGCCTTTATGCACATGGTTGAATACCGTCGTAACCAAAAACTGCTGCAAGAAGTGCCGCAATCGATCCCCGACAATATTCCGACAGATAGCCTCACGGCGCGCAAATTACTGCAAGCGGCTCAAGCTAAAGGAAAATCAGTACTGGAAACCCATGAGGCCAGCCCTATTTTGCGGGCTTATGGGCTTAACACCATAGACACTTGGTTTGTGAAAGATGCCGATGAAGCGGTGGCCATTGCGAATGAAGCGGGCTATCCCTTAGCGTTAAAAGTGCAATCCCCTAACATCTTGCATAAGTCCGATGTGCACGGAGTGATGCTCAATTTAACCTCGGCTGAAGATATCCGCCACGCCGCGAATGCGATTACCCAGAGGGTGCATCAAGCCAATCCCGAAGCCATTATTGAAGGCATGATAGTGCAGAAAATGGCGTTGACCGCTGGCGCGCAAGAAATCCGCGTGGCCGTGATAAGCGACCCCGTCTTTGGTCCGGCGATTTGCCTTGGCGAAGGTGGCTCAGAATGGGACCCCACCAATGATGCTGCCGTTGCCCTGCCACCCCTGAATATGGCACTGGCGCGTTATATGGTGATCCAAGCGTTAAAGACCCATAAGTTAAAGGACAGACATTTACCACTGGGTCTAGACATGAATGCCCTGTGCGTGATGTTAACGCAAATATCCCATATTATTATCGATTGCCCTGAAATCGCCTCGTTAGATTTAAACCCAGTACTGGCCGCGGGTGAAAACATCACTCTGCTCGATGTGAATATCCGTTTGCATGATGCCAATGCCGACAGTTCATCGCGGATGGCCATCATGCCCTATCCGAAGGAATTAGAAGAATTCGCCGAGCTAAAAAATGGCCTTAAGGTAATGCTAAGGCCGATTTTGCCCGAAGATGAACCTAAACATTTGGCCTTCGATAATTCGCTATCCGATGAAGACAGATACAAACGTTATTTTGGGGTGCGCTCGAAAATGACCCATGAAGAAATGGCGGTATTAACTCAAATCGATTACGCCCGTGAGATGGCCTTTATCGCCACGGCTAAGGGACCCGATGGCGATGACATCACCTTAGGTGCCGTGCGTGCGTCCATCGACCCTGATAATACCGAGGCCGAGTTTGCCATGGCGGTGCGTGGCGATCATCAAGGTATAGGGTTAGGAAAGTTGTTACTCGAAAAATTGATCAAATATTATCAGGCCAACGACACGCCCGTGCTCACAGGCTTTACCATGTTTGAGAATCGCAATATGGCCAGTCTTGCCAAAAGTCTCGGTTTTAAAGTGACCTTCGATATGGAGGAGCATTTGATCAAAATGCACATGGATTTAAAACCGCCCAGTGATCAATAGCACCTACCCAGACGAACAAAAACGCCGCAAATCATTGCGGCGTTTTGTTATCCTAAGTAAATGATTATTTGACGAAATAGCGACCGAGCTAATACTTAACGCCTTGAAACATCGACACTCGCCCCCACGTTCTCAGCCTCTAACACAGTTACGACCTTCGGACTTAGCTTGGTACAGTGCTTTATCGGCGCGACTAAACAGCGTTTCAGCATCATCCCCCTGTTGCAATGAGGCCATCCCAATCGAGACAGTAATCGCGCCAAGGGAAAGCTTTTTGTCTTTCCCTACCGTTAAGCGCCGCTCAGAAATACGTTCACGCAGATTTTCAGCCACTTGCAATGCGTCGTGAAAATGGGTGTTAGGTAGCACCACCACAAATTCTTCGCCGCCATAACGCGCAACAAAGTCATCCCCACGCACACATTGCTTTAAGGCTAATGCGACATAGGCCAATACTTTATCACCCGTTAAATGACCATAGGTGTCGTTAAAGGCTTTAAAATTATCGATATCAATCAGTAAGAGACTACAGCGGGTCTGGTGATCTTGAGAACGGTAGATTTGATCCTGAATACTCAATTCATAGGCGCGGCGATTATGCAGAGACGTTAATTGGTCTGTCATAGCCGCGAGGCTAAGATTTTCCATTTCAGATTTAAGATTTTGCACTTCTTGACCCATGGTACACAGACTTTGCTCCATCTCACGGTTGTTGATAAGTAGCATCTGCATCTCATCGACCACACCATCAACCAGCTCGTTTAAGGTATTGATATCGGGATTAGTTTGTAATCGCAAACCAAACTCGGCTAATGAGCCAGAAAATGCCGCGGTTCCTTGACTCAACTGGCTGATTTTATTCAACAGGCTATTGATCAAGATTTGTGTTTCAATCTGAACATTTTCAATTACTTCTGGTGACTGTTCTTGGATAAAGGTTTTATAAAGACTGGTATTAACTTCCTTGGTAAAAGAGACAGAATTCGCCAAAAAACCATCAATCGCGCGATTTAAATCGAGATTTGTACCTGCAAAATATTCATACCAAACAGTGTAATTTTCAGGAGTAACAGGAATATCGAGGGCAGACATTTGCGGCACGGCCAAACGCAAAATTTGCGCGGCAGAATCAAGTTCTTTATTTTCTGCAGTAGAAGACATAAATCGCGAACCATAGATTTGTTATGTTTTTGTATACATTAAGTTAACTCAGCTGGTTCAATTTGGATATGGGAGAAATCAATTATTATGACAGGGAGCAAAAGAAAAGAGGATGTTGCCATCCTCTTCCTCATCACGGTACCGAACCAACTAGAACGAGCTAAACCTCGCGACAATTAAGTCCACAATTAACCACGGCAGCGAGCAAAGATATCTAATTCAGGCTGATATACCTCAGTTTTGATATTCATTAGTCCCAATAGACTATCGAATAAATTGTCATGGGAGAAACCACCTTTCGCCGCATGCTCAGCCAAACAATCCATATCCAATTGATTATCTTTGCTAAAATCTTTTGACACCCAAGCAAGCATAGGAATGCTCGTCTGCTCAATCGGTGCGATACTGTAAGGCGCGCCATGTAAATACATGCCTTTTTCGCCTAAAGACTCGCCATGATCGCTCAGATACAACATGGCTGGATCAAATTTATCTTGTTGGTTTTCTAACTTTTTAACCACTTCGCTAATAATATAGTCAGTGTACAAAATACTATTGTCATAGGTATTCATCAGCTCATCTTCACTGCAGTTTTGTATATCACTGCGCTGACAATCCGGAGTGAACTTACGGTGTTCTGCTGGATAACGTAAGAAATAAGTCGGGCCATGACTACCAATGACATGCAATACAATCACAGTATCTTTGCGTTCTGCGTTGGCTAAGGCTTCATCTAATTTGTTCAGTAACACTTGGTCGAAACAATATTGGCCAGTGCACAACTTAGGATCACTGTTCAAATCAATGGTTATGTTTTCAACTTGGTCACACACCCCTTTACAGCCAGAATCATTGTCAAACCACTGCACTTTAATACCGCCATGATCCAACACATCAACGGCGGTGTCTTGAGCATAGGCACGGCGTGAATCGTAATCTTCCCGTCCCATGCGAGAAAACATGCAAGGCAAAGATACCGCCGTTGCCGTGCCACATGAATGGGTATCTTTAAAGACTATTAATCCTTGGCCTTGGGTATGGGCGTTGGTTGGCTTGTCGTAGCCATAATACTGATAACTCATTGAACGCGCGGTTTCCCCCACGACTAGAACTAATAAATTCGGTTTACCATTTGAGTTGGCACTGACATTTTTTGCATCGAGGCCAAGTTGCTGATATTCCATTGGCGTTTGCAAGTACTGCACATTGATGTACTTAGACACAGCACCGATAAAATACGTCGGCACAATATAACGTTTTAGCTCGTCGTTGTTACGGCCAAAGGCCGCGTAATCTTGAAAATAGAAGAAAGCAATAATGCCCAGTCCTGCCAACATCGCCAGCATAAAAAGCACTTTATGCAGTAGTTCTTTTAGGAAAGGTTTGTACTGAATATCCGCTTTATAGATAAGGTACGCGGGTAAAATCCCAGTCAGTAACATATTCATTATCGAAGCAAAATTCACATACATGAACGCTTCGGCATGATTGGTTTGGAAAGTGTTTTCTATCATGCCGTAATCGAAGACGACATTGTATTGATAGGCAGCGAAGAACACACTCGATGATAACAAGGTGAGTAAGATGAAAAACGGTTTAACGAGATACTTTACCGTAAATAAGGAAAATATAAAACTGAGTGCAAAGGTTAAAAACAACGGCACAGTAGCGATGAAGATAGGATCGACATCAGGTTGTTTTTCAATGCCTTTCTTAATGATGCCAAACAATGGGATATTGAAAATACAGACGTAAAATAACGCTGTGATAAAAGTGAATCGATTCACCGATAGAGTCTTAAATCTTGCTAACACTGATAGCTCTCACTCAAATTAGTTGTTTGTCGAGAATAACTTAGTATTCTTAAGGTAGTCTTAGGCCTTTGACAGTGAAATTTTTTCGCAATAGTAGCAAGCTCTTGGCAATGGCTCAAATTATCTGTGGGTATTGTTAACATTAAATAATAAACTTAAAAAAACGGCCGAACCTCAATAAGTTCGACCGTTTTCTGCTCCCCAACCTATTAGGGTCTTGCTCGGTTTTACCAGTGAAGAGTTAACAATTCATGCTAACCCAGCGGTAATTATCTTAATTGCTGTAATAAGTAGGCAAACGCCATTGAATTAAGTTCCGCGGCTTGATTATTATCTGCAGCGCCGGCATGGCCACCTTCAATATTTTCGTAATACAAAACATCAATTCCCATGTCTTTCATCTTAGCAACCATCTTACGGGCGTGACCTGGGTGAACCCTATCATCACGGGTCGATGTGGTGAAAAAGACCTTTGGATAATGCACGTCTTTATGCAGATTATGGTACGGAGAGTAAGTTTTAATGTAAGCCCATTCCTCAGGAATATCCGGATTACCGTATTCACCCATCCAGCTGGCACCGGCGAGTAACTTATTGAATCTAAACATGTCAAGCAGAGGTACTTGACACACGACAGCGTTGTACAGATCCGGTCTGCGGGTAAATGCCGCCCCCATTAATAGGCCACCGTTACTGCCACCTTGGATGCCTAAATGTTTACTTGATGTAATTTTACGGGCAATCAAATCTTCCGCTATTGCCTCGAAATCCTCATAGGCTTTATGTCGATTTTGCTTTAACGCCGCTTGATGCCAAGCTGGGCCATATTCGCCACCGCCACGAATGTTAGATAACACATAGACGCCGCCCTGCTCTAACCAGTTCTTACCAATGGTGGCCGAATAGGATGGACGCAGTGAGACTTCAAACCCACCATAGCCATAAAGTAGCGTAGGATTAGTGCCATCTAACTTAAGATCCTTAGCCATCACCACAAAGTAGGGTACTTTAGTGCCATCTTTAGACGTCGCAAAGTATTGCTCAGTTTTAAACTTATCCGCAGCAAACTGTTGCGGCATACCTTTAATTTTCTTCGGATTTAAGGTTTTTGCATTAACCGTATAGAGGCTTGAAGGCTCAAGAAAACTGGTGTAATTCACGAAAAAATTATCACTGTCTTGCTCAACATCCATTACCGTCAGGGCGCCATTCGCTTCGAATGGGACTTGGGTGCTTTGCCAAGCGCCCTTTTCGTCTTGCTCATACCGCACTAATTTGCTTTTCACGTTATCGAGCCAATTCACGAAAATCGCACTCTTACTAAAACTAAGTTGCGCTATCGATGCGGTCTGAGTCGGGCTCACAAATAAACTGAATTTGGCTTTCTGGGCGATAAGATCCGCCACATCGGCATACACGACCGCGCCTTGCTTAAAGTTACCGTCTTTATTGGTTAAATCGCTCTTTAACTCAATAAATAACTTACCTTTAAAATAACCTTTAATCTCAGCATCTTGAGGTAATGGCAACCCTATGAGTTTGCCATCTTGATAGACATATTGGCTGGCGGTATAAAAAGTATGTGCCTCGGTGACTAAACTCAGCGGCGTTTTATCATCGAATAAAACCCAGCCTGATACTGCGACTGAGGTTTTGTCACCAGTGAAAATCGGCTTCGCTTGCTCGAGTGCTGTACCACGTTGCCAGAGTTTCACTTCCCGTGGATAACCTGAGTCAGTCATGCTTTGACCATCACCAAAATCAGTACCGACAAAGGCGTGGTCTTTATCTATCCAGCTCAGACTTGATTTAGCTTCTTTCAAAAAGAATGGCTTATCTTTGATGGCAACAAAGGATTTAGTATTTAAATTAAATTCTCGCACTTCCACTGCATCGGCACCGCCGCGGGAAAGTGAGACAAAACAGCGCTCATTTTCGGGATACTGACAGCTAATATCCTTAAATACCCAATTGACGGATTCAGTTTTACCTAGGGCATCGATATCAAGCACGGTTTCCCATTTGGGATCGGGTTTAGCATATTCTTCCATGGTAGTACGGCGGTAAATACCGCGCACATGGGTGTCATCCTTCCAAAAGTTGTATAACTTGTCGCCAATGTGGGTCGCGTAGGGAATGCGTTCTTTATCGTTCAGGATGGCGAGACTGTTCGCCACTAAGGTATCAAAACCTTTAAACGCTTTAATTTCGGCGGCAGATGCAGCATTTTGGGTTTTCACCCATTCCATCGGCTTTGCGCCTTCAACATCTTCTAACCAAATGTATGTATCTTCTTCTGCGTGAAGTTGACCGCTCATACCGAGCACTCCTGCAATGCACCAAGGCAGTAATTTATTATTCATTCTATTCCTTTTAAACAAAGTCCATCTTGAGATCTGCCCTTACATTACCTTAATTAATATCCAGTTCAACTATTAATCCAACAAGAATGTAACAAAAGGTAAGGTACTGTAATAGCAGATGATTAATCTAGAATGAATCGCGTTTTTAAAAATGTCGTGCTATAAAAAAGCGTCCACGAGGGACGCTTTTTAGTGGATGAAATAGGGTAAATTAAAACTCGTTATTCATACGAGACAACAAATTGAGCAGTACGATTCGTTCCTCACTGCTCATTTTAGCGGTGAGATCTGTAGTGAGTTGTAGATGTAATGCATCATGTTCGAGGAACAAAGTTTGGCCCTTTTCGGTTAACTCCACCAGAATCGAACGACGATCGGTTTCATGGGGACGACGTACAACCCACTCAGCTTCTACCATTTTGTCGATTTGGACCGTTAGTGTGCCTGTTGTGACACCAATTTTATCCGCCAGTTCTTTCATCCTCATAGCGCCGTGCACGCCGAGTAACTCAATGGTGTGCACCTGCGATAGGCTAAAACCTTTGTCACGCACAATGGCGTGTTCCCAAGACGACAGCTTTTCGTAAAATTCAATAATCACATGATTTAATGCATGATCTGTTGAATGAGCGGCCGTTGAATTCAGGTTTGATGAATGATGATGTTCAACAGTCATTTAGGCTTCCTTAGCCATACACTCGCGCTGATGGCAAGTATGGAGTTCAATAGTGATATGGGCCAATTCAGGAAATTGTGACAGTAACTGGTTAAAATAACTGACATCTTTCGGTGAATGGGACACGATAGACACCATAATAGCATGGTGATCGGCACTCACTCGCCAAAGATGTAAATCGGCCACTTGATGATCCGGTACGGCCTCAAGGGTTTCCACGACCTTACGCTGCAATGACGCTTTAACACCACCGTCAAGTAAGATAGGACTCGTTTGCTGAATGAGTCCCCATGACCAACGGCTAATAATCACAGCACCCACTATACCCATAACCGGATCGAGCCAAGTCAGTCCCATGTATTTACCAAACAACAAGGCCGCAATGGCGAGCACTGACGTTAACGCATCGGCTAATACGTGAAAATAGGCGGCGCGTAGGTTGTGATCATGACCACCGTGTGCCTTCTGATGCTCATGCTCATGCTCATGCTCATGCTCATGCTCATGCTCATGCTCAGCAGCATGGTGCTCCTGTTTATGATGGCAATGGCTATGATCTTGATGACTTTCATCGTGTGCATGTGAGTCATCATGTGAATGTGGACCCGCACCATGTGAATGAGCCGTATGGACGTGATCGTCATGGGAGGAGTGTGCTTCGCAGCTGTGATGAGCATGCTCGTCTTCATGATCATCTTGATGTCCATGATCGTGACTATGACCATGAGTGTGCCCATGGTCGTGGGTATGGTGATCTTTGAGTAAAAATACACTCAGCACATTCACGCTCAAACCTATGACAGCCACAAATATGGCTTCGTTAAAATGGATTTGCTCAGGGTTAATCAGTCGCATTCCCGATTCAATCAACATCACCAGTGCCACAAGTCCTAGCGCTATTGCGCTGGTATAACCGCCAAGCACACTCACTTTGCCAGTACCGAAAGCAAATGCAGGATCGTTAGCGTGTTTACGGGCATACGAATAGGCGAATAACGTGATCATAAAGGCCGCGGCATGGGTTCCCATGTGCCAACCGTCGGCGAGCAGTGCCATAGAACCGTAGATGGTTCCGGCAGCAATTTCAGCCACCATAGTGATCACGGTTAAATACAGTACATAGCGAGTGTTCTTCTCGCCATCGCGGTTCTGACTGGAAAACTCATGGGCGTGCTGCCACTGGGCGAGTGAGTGCCCTTGGCGGCTTCCCGTAGTAGCTTGATGCCCTATCGCTTGCTCGGCTGTCATTGATTTCATTGTATGGCCCCTGTTCCATTTCTATCGCTATTAATGGTGAAAAACTCGTCGCTTGAATTATAGTTTGAAAATCAAAATATATGAATATCGAATTAACTATTTATCAAGATATACTGTTTTCAAACTTTTAAACGTGTATTTGAATCCCCATAATGCATCTGCCCTCCTGCCATCAGTCGAGACACTGATATGTGAATTAAGATAGGCAGCTAGACTAGGCAAAGGATATCAGGCAAGGTTTAATGGATTAGCGCTTGATTTATGAGTAAAAACAGCTCACATAGCAGAGTTAGATTGGCTTTATTACAGCCTTATGCAGTTATAGACAGACACAGCGGTGGCTTTTCAGTGCAAGTTGAAATCCAAGTTTTAAGGTTTTTATCTAGGCTATTTCGTATATTTTTCGCATGATATGAGTCATAAAAGAGTCACAGCAAAGAATTGAAATAGCTGCGAACTTAACAAAATAAGTCATTGAAAAGTGTAATTAACCCTTATTATTCAGATTGATAAAGATTATTTGAATAAAAAATCGATTTTTTATTGAATAATTTAACCCTTTTTTACCTCTGCTGCGTTTATAGGGAGCAGAACACAGACAAATTTATCGACATCAATTCAGTTCGGATAGGAGAAATAAAATGAAATTGAAGACCTTATTTAGCGTTAGCGCTGTTCCCCTTGCATTTGCACTATTGTCATTCAATGCCGCGGCGGTGAGCCCACCACATCCAACAGGGTTAAATGCGCCTATGATCAGTATTCAACGTTTCGATCCAAAAGATTACAGCGCACAGGAAGCAACTAAGATGTTCCCTGCTCCGGCAGCAGGTATGGTGCAGCACATTTTAAGCTTACCTAAATTAGAAAACGAAGATGACTACATGGTCGAAATCCAAATTGGTCAGACTCAAATGGTTGATTGCAATAAGCATGGATTAAGCGGGGAATTGAAGGAACTGACAGTGCAAGGTTGGGGTTATAACTACTATCAAGTGGATGAAATCGCTGAAGGCCCGAGCACTATGATGGCCTGTTTCGAATTGGCGAAGAAAGAAGCTTTTGTACGTATTCCGGGTGAACTAAAAATGCGCTACGACAGTCGCTTGCCTAAGGTGTTTTATCTACCAGAAGGCGCTGAACTGCGTTTCAGAACTTGGAAAGTAGATTCAACCTATCAATATTCCAAGTAAATAGCCGAATTTAACTCTTGCATCATCAATCAAATGCGCTTCGAGTCTTTGCTGATTAATAAAAGCAAAGACTCGAAGCGCATTAACTAGAATCGTTTAATTCTAACGACTTGCATAATTTCTATTTCAAAACCTGCCACAGTTTCTGTCTCTGGGTAATAGATGACATTGATCTTTTGCCCTTGCAGATTACGATACTTTTTGACCCGTCTAAATTTAAACGGCACGTCACAATCTTCAATCATAACAGTATGCTGTATCCACTCCGCCTTTTCCCTTTGCATATGCGAAACCACAGTCACACCTTCAGAGTGAACCAAATGTTCATGGGTGGCTAACATCTTTTTTACGGCCTTATTCATGTTCAACTCTTTTATCATCTAGTTGCGACAACAGTGACTCAACTTTCTGTTTAATTTCAGCATATCTCAATTTTTCACAGCGGCCGAAACCACTCAACTTACGCACTTGAAAACGACTCACCAAAGGAACTGACATACCAGCGAGGCAACGACAATAGGTATCGATTGACAATGCACCAATGCCTTTAGCCGTTAAATGATGTTTCAACTCACGCAAATCAGCCAATATCTGCTGTTCTGTCGGCCAAGTAGGTTCCGTCGAATAACTCAACTTAGCGAAATGACCGCGGCAGACACTGCAATGACCGCAGACCGCCGGTGCCTCATTATCATCAAAATAACGCGATAAATTGTGGCTTAAGCACGTCTCAAGCTCAAAAAAGCGGACTAACTGCGCTATTCGCGCAATTTCTTTCTGCTCTTTATCAATAAAATAATGGTACAGCTCATCGATGAGTTCCGGACGCGCTAATGCGGCAACATCCACCCGATACACATCGGTAATTCGTTTGGTTTCTAATTCAATCAACTGATGTTCAGCTAAATATTCCAGCGCGGCCAATACACGACTGCGTTCATGGCCCGTCGCACTGTACAAGGCATCAAAATCTAACGCGCCCCATATTTTCTTCATCTGCGTATGATTAAAAATTTGCGTCAAAAAGGCCTGCCGCTCTGGATTAAAGCGGCTCAGAATGACATGTTTATCCATTAAAAATTTGTAATTAACATCGGCGTAGTAAGCAAATAACGGCTTAACCACACCTAGAATTTCTAGCTGCACAAGTAACGTTTTTAACGGCAACTGGCGAATATTACTCGCCGTCGACACGCCATTAAGCTGACATTCCCACTGATCAGAATCTTGTTCAAGTCGAATTGCTTCAATGACTTGCGCTATACCTTCTCGCTCAGGCGTATCGCCATACACAAAATTTTCAACGGTATTGAGTCCGTCAAGATTGGCTAAAGTCACACAATGGGATAACGCACCATCACGCCCTGCTCTGCCGATTTCTTGACTGTAGTTTTCAATGGATTTAGGCAAATCATAGTGGATCACAAAACGGATATTACTCTTATCTATTCCCATACCAAAGGCGATGGTAGCAACCACCACTTGCAGCTTATTCTGCATAAAATCATTTTGAATTTGTTGACGTTTTTCATCTTCAAATCCAGCATGATAGGCACTGGCAACTATGCCTTGTTGACTCAAGAGTCGTGCGACTGTTTCGGCGGTTTGCTGTAATGTCACATACACAATACCAGCACCTGAGAATGATGTTATCTGGTTAACCAGTAAGGCATTTTTCTCTTGAGTCGACACGGGCAGAACTGTCAAATCTAAATTGGGTCGATAAAATCCCGTTTGTACTATGTGTTCAGGCGCGATATCGAAACGCTTGGCCATATCCAGTTTCACTTTACGTGTCGCGGTGGCCGTCAGTAACAGTACCAGCGGGATCTCAAGCTCGCGCCGATAATCGGGTAATTTAAGATAATCAGGCCGAAAATTGTGACCCCATTCTGAAATACAATGCGCCTCATCGACGACCAGCATAGACAGCGGAACAGATTGAATAAACTGCCTAAAGCGTTCATTTTTGAAACGTTCCACCGAGACCATTAAAATTTTCAATTTGCCAGAGCGCGCATCTGTCATCACTTGCTGACTCTGCTCAGCGCTTAAGGTTGAATCTATGCTGGCCGCATGAATTCCCTTAGATTGCAAAAATTCCAGCTGATCTTTCATCAAGGCGAGTAAAGGCGAAATCACTAAACTCAAATGGGGTAACTGCAATGCTGTAAATTGATAACAAAGGGATTTACCAGAACCTGTCGGGAAAATCGCTAAACTCGACTTCCCTGCTAAAAGTTGTGTTATCGTTTGCGCTTGACCAGGACGAAATTCAGAAAACCCGAAATCCTGCTGCAATAAACTAACGTATGGATTGGTTTCCGGAATGGGATTGAACATCAACCGTCCTTTACACTTATCCTTACCACCCACAAAATTCGGGCATACCGCAAGAAAAAGATTCAGCATTAAGTGAGTCGACTAGTCTAGCAAATTTTGACGTACTTTACGGAGTTAATTAGCAACAACTGAGTTTTCAAGCCAACTTAACTGCTCATCAGGAGCGTAATTATAGGTGAAGATTTTGTTGCAAAACTATGATTAATATATAATTAATTTACTTTTTTAGTCAGCAATTAAATATGAAAATAAAACCGATTTGTAAAAATTCGATCCGATATCTCCTATGAAAAAACAAGACGTCAGATGAATCTCAGCAAAAAATACATCTCCGATAAATTGAGCATTTAAGGTTTTCTAGCAAGATATAGATTGATCAGCGACGTCAGTTTGTCCTGAAATCTTTCTTCAAAACCATCAATGTCACGCCCTATAGAAACTAAATATTTAGTTGCCTGCTCACGCGAAAGCAGCTTATTTGCAAGACTATATTGCATCTCTTCTAAGGTTTTATCATATCTTGGGATCAATACCCAAGTGCCGACATCGACGTCAAAATGTTGCATCGCTTTCTGGGCTAAAGCACAAAAAGCCTCAATATGATCTACGCCATCAGGTCCGAGACAGCCAGGTTCAATTCGGCATAAAACCGCAATTTTCCTATCGTTTGCAATACTTAAACTCATCTCTAATGCCCCGCCTTATCTAGTCGTAAAAATAAGATCTTAACAGTAATTTTACGTGTCTGCACAGATAAGTCACGGCTAACTTACCTTTATTAGATAATCCATTTTAGGCAATAGAACAACTTTAAAATCATATTCTTCAAAACATAGATCCGCGGTTATTTTGTTCTATTCATCAATAATGTCACCTACAACATCCTCATCAGTATGTTGTAAAACATTAAGCGAAATATTTTCATTATGCTCTGACAATAGGGTATCAATGGCTTGGTCAAAACTGTCTAACTTTTGAGTTTCCATATAACGTTTTAACCTCAAAATAATATCCCTGCTCAGCTCAATATGAGACTTTTTTTGCCGTTTTTTTATTTGAGATAATTCTTTGCGAACCATACGCCAGCCAAAATCAGTAAAATACTGATTGAGCATTTTGTTTACATTAGTAAGCTCGTTGTCGATCCGCTGTGCCTTTTTGCGTAATCGGACCAATTCATTTAGTTGTGTCACCAACTTAGTATAGAAAACCGTTTGTAACTCAGCGTCACAAAACCAATCCGGTTTAGATGCCACAGCTTCAGGATTGATAAGGCGATAAATTAAGGGTAAGGCAAAAATTAATTCTGCTTCCTCAAGCAATAATAATTTTCTTCCTGCTGTAGGTTTGTCTTGTTGATATATCCAAGCTTGCGGTTCCATAAATAAGTTTCTTTAGTTAAGCATGCGTTTAATGCGGATGAAATAAATGGGACCACATGCTAGTACAAATCGATAAGTATTAATATATGGTTCAACCATTTTATTGACTGGGAATCGATCCCTTATGCGTCATTTTGCCTTTGGCAGAAATAGCTCAACTCATAACAGGCTAATAACCCGATAAGCGGTTGTCGTTATTAGCTTAAATTTCACCCAACACGCAAGTCTAGTTTAGCGGCATTCCATTCAAGAAAACCAATAAAATGGTTAAACCATTCTTTAAAATTATGCATCTTTGACTAACTAAGTTCGAAACCACTGCATAGAGAAAGTACGAATTTCATACTATTATTGCCTTTAATTTTATATCCGCTTAATTAATCGCCATTGTTAGAATAGGTTTATCTTGGCTATTTTTTAAACTAAAAAAACCAACTAAATGCTATTTAATGCGCCCTATTCCGATAACAGAAGTTTATTTGAACAAATAAGCACTCTACCAGTGATAATGACGATTATCACTGGTAGATGTAGGCGTGATTTGCGTATAATTACGCCTTCTTAATTCGATATCAGGTGACTTCAACGGCATGTCTAAAATGATCCGGACAAATAATAACGCTCAAAATAACACCAATGTATCGAATGAAAGAGTGACTGGATCAGAACATCACAATAATAACCATGCTGAACAGCCACGTTTTTTTGAAGAGACTTTCCTGCCACAATCTGTTCGAAGTGATTATTTAAGTGCTGCCGAAGAAACTGAATATGAAATTTCAGCCAACACCCGCCGTGTTTATAATACGAGCTTTAGTCTATTTAGCCGTTATTGTGCCGAACACCAACTGCAGGCCCTGCCCGCAGATCCAAGAAGCGTAATTTCATTTATTGGTCATCAGAAAGAATTGATCCAAGAGAGTACTGGAGTACAACTTTCTAAACAGACATTAACGACTCGACTCGCGGCGATTCGCTACCATCATATTCAAGCAGGATTCCACTCGCCTACCGAGCACCCTCTGGTGATCAGAGTGATGCGTGGCTTGAGCAGAAATCAATCTCGCCATGTGAGTGATTATGATCAACAACCGATTATGTATGATGAAGTGGAAATGCTCATTCAAGCTATCGATGAACAAGTGCAGCCATTAACCCGAGCAAGAGACAAAGCCATTATTCAGTTAGGATTACAAGGTGGGTTTCGCCGTTCTGAACTTGCAGATATAAAAGTTCAATATGTCAGTTTTTTACGCAATAAGCTAAAAGTTCGCCTACCTTATTCGAAGAGTAATCAGCAAGGCCAACGGGAATGGAAAGACCTGCCGGATCATGAACCTTTTGCAGCACTCAACGCGGTAAAAAATTGGTTATCACTAGCCAATATAGAGGATGGACATTTATTTAGATCGCTTTCCCGTGATGGGAAATATTTACGCCCTTATCAAATAGTAGAACATCACTCTGAAGCTAATTCAAGTTTACATAAAAATAGTGGTTTTCTCACGGGAGATGATATTTATCGCATCATTAAAAAATATTGCACAAAAGCGGGCCTACCTGCAAAATTTTATGGTGCCCACAGTCTGCGTAGTGGTTGTGTCACTCAACTCCATGAAAATGATAAAGATCATTTATACATTATGGCCAGAACTGGCCATACCGATCCGCGCTCACTTCGCCATTATTTAAAACCAAGAGACTAAAACACAAAAGACTAAACTAGATCATGACTCGATAAGAATCAGTTAGTCTTTTACCTAAAATAAAATAGCAATTTTAACGTTAAATATAAATCTATCATGTTTATGAAAAAAATGATATTCAGTAATTATATTAAAATTATTTCCAATTTTTAATTTGAAAAATAATTAAAGCAATAACTTCACATTATATATTTTTATCTGTGACACAAGATTTGACATCATAGCAGAATAAAAATCCTAATTGAGGTACTTTGACCTCAGCAGCTTAGACCATAGCGACCATAGCAAACTGCTGGTTAACATTTTTATAGCATATCGGGTTTATTGCTCACTGCAGTATTATTGTAATATAAAATCATCTTTATTGTCATATTGATACTTTAGCCTTAGTCACGAAATTTAATCCATCGTACTAGCCGGAGTAATATATGAGTAAGGCCACCTTTGATCCTACACTTTATAATAAAAGTAATAACGAGCCATTTAACCAAGTGTTGGATAAACATTTATCTCGCCGTAACTTCGTAAAAAGTGGTTTAGGCCTCAGTGCTATGACTGCTTTTGCCAGTGTAGGTTTAACTGCTTGCGGATCAGATGACACACCCGTTACAAAACCTGTTGATCCAGTGACACCTTTGCCAACGACAAAAAGTACCGCCAAGCTAAACTTTACGTCAGTTGCGGGTTCTCGTTTAGATGCCGTCGTTGTGCCAGAAGGCTATACAGCGCAGGTACTTGCACCATGGGGCACACCATTAAATGCAAAAGCAGCACCATGGAAAAGTGATGGTAGTAACACTGCCGATGACCAAGCGAACTCAGTCGGTATGCACCACGATGGCATGCATTTCTTTCCATTAAATGATACGGGTAATGACGGTTTACTTTGCATTAACCATGAATATATTGATGAAGTTGCATTACATCCTGCAGGACAAACTTTTGATCCTACTTCAGGTTTGCGCACAATTATCGATGAGGTACGTAAAGAAATCAACGCCCATGGCGTATCGGTTGTACGTATAAAACTGGTTAGTAATCAATGGGAAGTGGTTAGTAATGATAACCATAACCGCCGATTCACCGGTGCGACTGTAATGGATATTAGCGGTCCTCTCGCCTACTCTTCTCTACTCGAAACCCGCTATTCTCCCGACGGGAGTCAGGCTCGCGGTACATTAAATAACTGCGGCAATGGTTACACACCTTGGGGCACTTATTTGACCTGTGAAGAAAACTGGCCAGGCTATTTCGCAAACCGTGGTACGTTAACTGCCGAGCAAAATCGCATTGGGATCAGCAAAACCAGCACACGTTATGGCTGGGATGATCTTGCAGGTCATGATGAGGAACGTCTCGATGAATTCGCACGTTTTGATGTCACCCCAAAAGGTGCAAGTGCTCAAGATGACTATCGTAATGAAGCGAATGGTCACGGTTATATTGTTGAAATTGACCCTTTCAATCCAACATCACGCGCAGTAAAGCGTACCGCGCTTGGTCGTTTCCGCCATGAAGGATGTACCTTTGGCAAGTTAACCGAAGGTAAGCCAGTAGTGTTCTATTCTGGCCACGATTCACAATTCGAATACCTCTATAAATTTGTCTCGGCCGCGGCGTGGGATGCAAAAGATGCTGACAGCAGCAATCGCATACAAACTGGCGATAAGTATATGAATGAAGGTACTTTATATGCAGCTAAGTTTAATGCAAATGGTGGTGGTGTTTGGTTGCCTTTAACCTTAGATAGCCAGACTACGGACGGAAAAACCCTAGGCAATACTTTCGCTAGCTTAGCCGAGATTATTTTGAACACCGCGGGCGCAGCGGATCTTGTTGGTGCAACACCTATGGATCGCCCTGAATGGTGTGCTGTCGATCCTTTCACAGGTTCAATTTATTTGACCCTGACCAACAACTCAAAACGAACTGAAACCAATCCAGCGAACCCAAGATTGAAAAACCACTTTGGCCATATTATTCGTTGGGATGAAAGTGACAAAGATACTGAATTTACATGGGATATCTTCGTATTCGGATCACCAAGTGATGGTAACGCAGAGACAAACTTATCAGGCTTAACGGATCTTAACCAATTTGCCAGCCCAGACGGTTTGGCCTTCGATCAACGCGGTATTTTGTGGGTTCAAACCGACAATGGAGCCAAGGAGGTCGCAGAAGAAACCAACGATCAGATGCTAGCAATAGTGCCTTCAACGCTTGTTGATGGCCAAGAGAAACAGCTAGGCGTAACGGCTGATAACCAAATGGAATTAAAGCGTTTCTTCGTTGGACCAAACGACTGTGAGGTTACGGGTTTTGCTATTAGCCCTGATTACACTTCTGTTTTTGCTAACATTCAGCATCCCGGTAATTGGCCTTATTCGTCCAATGCCGCTGAAAAAACGCCTGCGGGCACGACATTACGCCCTCGCGCCGCTACGGTCGTTATCCGTAAGTTAGATGGTAAAGAAGTCGCGGTATAAACAATTATGCTTGTGCAAGGTATCTTCTTAATATGAAGTTCCTATAAGTTAATTGCTACACATAACAAATCCCCTCACTGTAGGGGATTTGTTATTTAAGAAGATAGTTAACTAGCCTTTTTCATAATAGATTAAATCCAACATCTATTAACTCTTACTACGACTTGCTTGTTCAAAGGCCAGTTCAAAAGCATCGGTAAAATCTGTAATTGGCAGAAGGTCCTCACGGCAACGGCGATTGCGGCCAAGTAAGGAAGATTCAACAAACAAATCAAACCAAGTACTTAAGGCTTTGCCATTAGCCGCTTCGCCAATCGCTCCTAAAGCCAATGATGCCACCTCGGCGGTGCCAAGTTGAAAATCATGACTACCTTTACGCAATGCATAGGTCGCGAGCGTGTCGGGATCGAAGGAAAGCAACGGCAGTGAGTGTAAGTAAGGACTCTTACGGAACATTTTAATCGCTTCACGCCAACTGCCATCGAGCATGATTAGCAGCGGCCGTTTACCTTCGGCCAATGTCGACATCGGCACTTGGTTCAGTACGGTTTGCCCTTGCTCTGCATATTGGGCAGGAAACACTAAATAGGGTTGATATTGCGGCGAATTCAGCAAGGCAAGCAACTCAGCTTCAGGTTCTGTACGTGACCAAATATAGGCGTGGGTATCAGGAATAAGGTCTGCTATGAGTCGTCCACTATTAGTCGGCTTTAACACCTCATCGTTATACATAATCAGCAGGAAACTGGCGTGAGTATCTAACTGACGGCGTAGCGCACAGGTACAGAACTGCTCACCTAAGAGGCATAATGGACAGCGGATCAGTTTTTTACCGCGGGCACCAAAGGGTTTAGTCGAAATAGACTTACGGTACTGATATAAATGGTGTACTGCATGGGGGGCTAAAGCCATAAAAACCAATTCTCTATCAAACTTATTAAGGATCGCGACCACATCAGTTAGCACTTTTTTATCGCGGTGGCGCAGTTTATCCCTTGGCCATCAATGGTGCAATCGCGTAATACATTATCGTGATAAAAGGCCGGTGTCAGTGGTTGTGGTTTCATCTGCAGCCTAACGTCAGCGAGATAATTTAAGAGCACAGAGCAACCATCTCTTAAAACATCTGTAATGTATTAATCTGTGTTGCCACTTAGTATGCAACACTAAACCGACCAAATTAACGTTTAAATTACTTATTGGGAGAGTATTGAAACTAAATATCAGTAATGACTTAACTTAGTGTGGAATTGCCCTAATATCATGCGAAAATCTACTCTACAAATACAGTCTCAATGAAAGGTCAATTATGCACCCAAAAGCCCCGATCGCTTCTATACCGTTATTAAGCGGCGTACTGCTCACTGCTACGCTATTTTCTAATGTCACTACGGCCCAAACGCTTAATACCAAAGACATCCAGTCAATTGTAGATTCCGCAGTTAAACCACTGATGGCCGAGTATGCTATTCCCGGTGCAGTAATTGGCATCACCATAGAAGGTAAACAGTATTTTTACCAATATGGCGTCAGTTCTAAAACCTCTGGGCAAAGTGTGACTGAAGATACCCTGTTCGAGATTGGCTCTATCAGTAAAACCTTTACCGCAACACTGGCTAACTATGCACAGGGCGAAGGTAAATTAACACTCACGGACATGGCCAGTGATTATGTTCCAGCATTAAAAGGCAGCCATTTTGATAAGATTAGTCTCATCAATTTAGCCACCCACACAGCGGGGGATTTGCCGATGCAAGTTCCTGATAAGGTCACTAATAACGCAGAGTTAATGGATTACCTTAAGCATTGGCAACCATCATTTGCCGCGGGGACCCACAGAAATTACGCCAATCCGAGTATTGGGCTGCTTGGCATGATTGCCGCGCAGAGTTTAGGGCAAACGTTTCCACAAGTACTTGAGCAAACACTATTTCCACAATTGGGTATGACAAACAGCTATCTCAAGGTTCCTAGCAACAAAATGGCCGATTATGCCCAAGGCTATGATAAGCAAGACATGCCAGTGCGAGTCAATCCCGGTGTATTAGCCGATGAAGCCTACGGCGTTAAAACCTCAGCCAAGGATTTACTGCAATTTGTTGAGGCCAATATGCAAATGCACCCGCTTTCCAAACCACTGCAAACGGCACTCGATAAGACCCACACGGGATACTTTGATGTGGGCATGATGACCCAAGATATGATTTGGGAGCATTACTCATATCCTATTGATCTGGATAAAATACTTATGGGCCATACTCAGGAAGTCGTGTTTGGCAGTACACCCGTTAAACCCATAGTGCCGCCCCTCGCGCCGCAACAAAATGTGTGGATCAATAAAACAGGTTCTACTGGCGGTTTTGCCGCTTATGCTGCCTTTATTCCTGCAAAAAAACTCGGCATTGTACTGCTGAGTAATAAAAACACCCCCGTTCCGCCACGGGTCACTGTGGGCTACCAGATTTTAACTGGGATCGAAAAGTTGCAAAAATAACCATGCACTAGGATAGAGGAGATAAGTATATTGGTGCTATCTCCTTTTTCTTAACAATATTCTTGTCGCTACTGATTTATGGCTGACACCTTGCTGCTAACTCACAGTTTCCTTGCAATCTCCCTTTCCTCATCGGCGGCTTGTAAGAAAATATGCACCACAGAGTTAATCCTTGCGTTAATTCATTTGCAACTCATCTACCTAGTTAACAGACAAATAACCTATCGTAAGTTTAGCTTTACAGCTTAAAATCAGGATAAAAACTTATGTATCACATTAAAAATTATTTCGTTAAATCAATATGATTGACACTTGAAGTTACGCTTTTAGGGAGTAAGATGCGCGCAAATACCTTAAGTGACCTTTTTCGGAAATATCATGTCAGGCACGCCACATTCTCCTATTCATCACGATGTCGCTCCAGCGGCGAGTCAGTCTAGCCTACTGTTAATGATTGTCTTTATGGTCGCCTGTGGCCAAATGGCGCAGACGATTTTTGTACCTGCCCTTCCACAAATCGCACTCGGGCTCCATGTGGACGCCAGCCAACTACAAGCCGTGATGGCCTGTTACTTACTCTCCTACGGGATGTTTCAATTTGTGTATGGCCCAGTGTCAGATCGCGTTGGCCGCAAAATGCCACTCGTCGTGGGTATCGCAATTTTCGTTCTAGGCGCTGTATTCGCGGCGAAGGCCACAAGCTTTAACCAACTAATTATGGCAAGCCTTATCCAAGGATTAGGCACAGCCAGCGCAGGCGCATTATGCCGGAGCATTCCCCGCGATCACTACTTTGGTGACCGACTGGTAAAATTTAATAGCTATGTCTCTATGGCTGTAGTGTTTTTACCTTTGCTTGCACCATTTATCGGCAGCGCCACTGCGGCCTATTTTGGCTGGCAAGCCGTATACTGGGTATTAGCGGGATTCGGTGTCGCGGTCTGGCTGTTGTTAATATTCCTCTTTAAAGAGTCTTTACCCAAGACGCAACGGGAACATCAAGCCGTTTTCAAATCCTATAAGCATGTCCTACGCCATAGAGCGTTTCGCGCTTATTTATTTTCATTGATCGCCACCTTTGCCGGTATTGCGGCGTTTGAAGCAATTGCTGGTGTACTCTATGGCCAATATCTCGGACTGACACCTTTTATGGTCAGTTGTTATTTTGTTGCGCCAATTCCTGGCTACTTACTGGGGGCACTCATCGCGGGCCGACAGAATAAGCCACAAAGAGTTGTTTACCAAGGTGTTGCGTTACTCGGTGCTGGCGCCTTATTCATGTTGATCCCGGGGCTTTTTAATTTAGTGGTTGGCTGGAGCTTACTTATTGGATCAATTTTATTCTTCAGTGGCGCAGGCATGCTGTTCCCTACCCTAACATCTGCTGCGTTAGAGCCATTTCCACGTCAGGCGGGGATTGCGGGCGCATTATTGGGGGGATTACAAAATTTTGGTGCCGGACTTGCCGCATTAACAATGTCTTTAGTGCCTATGGGCGGCCAGTTGAGCATAGGTTTATTAAGTGCTGTAATGGTGGTTTTAGTGATCCTGTCTCTTTATTACGCCAAAGATCAAAATGATACTCACCAGAATTTAATGCCACAGATTTAATGGATATGATTTGAAGCGACAATTCTTGGTTTAAGCTAAATCTATTACCGTCAGTCAATAAAAAGCCCACATTGTTGTGGGCTTTTTAAATCGATAAGACACTGTAATAAATCAAAAATATCGATTAATTTATTGCTTCGATAGCTTTAATCGTTACAGAATGCGACGCAGTAAAAAGTCAGCTTTAAGGCGACGAATTCGGGTCATGATCTTCTTCACTGGCGCAGGATAGCTCTGTAAGGTATCCACTTGGCTGTAGTGATATAACCGCTGTGTGTGTTCCAGAATATGTGCCTGCTCGGCTTCAAACTGGGCTTTCCAGCAGCCAATTTCATCTTGGATCAACAAACCATTCTCAAGATCCAGCGCCCAAGCTCTTGGATTCAAGTTCGAGCCTGTGATCAAATGCTTATTACCGTCGGCACTGATGCCCTTGAGGTGATAACTGTTGATACCATGTTTCCACAAATGGATATTCAGCTGACCATTATCAATCGCCCACTGTTGGCGTTTAGCGAACTTACGCAATGATTGCTCATACATATAGGGCAATGCACCTATGGTTGAGAAATCCTGCTCTGGCGGAATATAAAAATCGTTAGCCGTCTTGTCGCCCACAACGATATCAATACGTTTGCCATTGCGTAAATGCTTAGCTAAAGCGCGCACTAAAATGTACGGCGGATTGAAATAGGGCGTGCAAATAAACAGCGAGTCTTTTGACTCTTCCACCAAGGCGACAACCACTTTATTGAGCAAGTTTTTCTTGCGTCCTAGCCCAAGTAACGGCGTGATGCGATTGCCATCACGGGTCTCCTTAAACTGATACTCAGCGTCAGACAGTCTCAGCTTAAAGCTACGCATGTCCGTCTTTGGTGGTAGCACTTCTTGCTCAGCATCTTGCGTTAATGAACACACAGCTGGATCAGAAATGATATTTTTCTGGATCATCGCGCGCATACTGCGCGCTAATTCGGCAGACTCAATCAAGTGATAACGATCGAAACGGTACTTATCGTGTTGTTGCAAATAGATATTATTGAGACTAGCACCGCTATAAATCACGGCATCATCGATAATAAATCCCTTAAGATGCAACACACCCATAAATTCACGGGATTTGACGGGTACACCTAAGATATCGATGGGATGTTCGGCTTCAGCCATAACTTTGCGGTACATCAAATAGTTGCCGCTATCACCTTTATGGCCAATCAAGCCACGTCTCGCACGGTGAAAATCGACTAACACTTTGATATCAAGCGTTGGATTTGCCGCTTTGGCATCCATGAGGGCTTGTAATATCTCACGACCCGCTTCGTCATCTTCTAAATACAGCGCCGCAATATAAATACTGTGCTTGGCGCTCGCAATACGAGCGAGTAATTCTGCCTTGAAACGGCATGGCGTGAGCAACCACGTTAAAGCCTCGGGTTGAACGGCTATTCCACCAAGCTTATCTAGCAAGGCATCCTCCTTTAAACATGCTGACCACCCCGATAGGAAGCACTGGGGTTCAGTGATAAAAACATCACAGCAATATGTGTTAACTCTGGATAGGCCTCTGTCACTGCCAACCTGATCGTTTGTTCTACTTTAAGATGTATATCAGGGTCCTTAGGGAACCAGAGTAACTCAACTTGGACAAAGCGTTGATCAATTTTTCCATTTCGAAAACTGATGCTTGGGATCCAATCTAATGTGAAACTCTCTGCATTACCTTTACATATATCCGCCAATGACTGCAGTAATGTTTGGCTGAACGCTGCAACGACCGCTTGTGGTAAGCCGCGCATACTAATATGTGGCATGGTTTAGTTGTTACCTAAGAACCTAAAATCGTAAGGGGTAGAAATTACCGACTTCACCTCGTCTCGGCAAGACTTTTCTCCCAAAAGTCTTGTTAAACCTAACGGTTTTGCTGGTAATTTGACCTCACGCGATTTTATTCCACTTCAGTGCACCGATTTGCCTAAAAATCTTCTTCATTTATCCTTGCTTGAAATCGCATTTTACAGTGAGTATTCTCGGCATTATTTGCCCGTCCACACAATATTTCTCCCTAAATAGGGTGATTCTTAACGCTACAAATCAGTCCAAATTTCACTGAACTGCGCCCAAAATGTCTGCCAAATCACAAAATAATCTTCAAAACCATTTCATTCACCCCGAATCCAGTGATTTAGCGTAAACTAAACCGCCTATTTGCGATTAGACCATACGATACAAGATTAAGACTATGAACAAAAAAATTCTGCTGACGTTAGCACTGACATTGCTGTTTGCTTGGGGTATTTTCCATTTTAAAACCCAGTTAGGGTTACTCATCCTGCCGCTGTTTATTGGGCTGGTATTGTTTGTTACCCTACGTTTATATCGCTTGATGGAAAAGGATGACGGCAGCAGTGAGGATTAACCGCACACAATACCAACCTAATCTTAATGATGTTTTGATAAAAATGGCCAATAGCTAACATGGAAACGTTACTGAAAACCACTCTATATGCCGGCCTGCTCCTAGCCGCAAGTCATAATATGGCCTATGCAGAGCAACATGATTCTAGGCCGATAAGTGCTCAAACCACTTCGCTTAGCCAAGCAATCAGCAAGATCAGCCCTCGACATTCACAAATCGCCTTACTGGCAATGGATATGTCGAACAATCAAGTGATCTATAGCCAACAAGCTGAGACCTTGTTTATTCCAGCCAGTACCCAAAAGCTGCTCACAGCAGTCAGTGCTATGGCTCAGCTTGGGCCTGATTTTCGTTATGTCACACAATTATGGACAGATGCACCAATACGCAAAGGCCATATCGCAGGCAGTGCTTATCTGCGCTTTAGTGGCGATCCCACGCTGACTCAAGCCGATCTCAAGGCCATTTTTGCCAATCTCGTAAAACAAGGCATTAATCGCATTGATGGACATCTGTATTTGCTCGGCGATAAACAAGAGCAAATGCAAGCTCCGGGTTGGGTTTGGGATGATTTGGGCATTTGTTTTGCCGCGCCAGTGTCGAGTTATATTATCAATCAGAACTGCGTCTATGGTCAGTTTAGCCCAAGCTCTACCAGCAAACCTTCACAGGTAAGTCTGCGCGCGGGGAGTTATGGAGTTAAAATCAGCAGCGATGCGGTGTTTGATCAAAAGGCGAGCCGCGAATTTTGCCAACTTGATATGGTCAGATTAGGTCAAAATAACTACCATTTACGCGGCTGTTACCCTGGCGGTGATGCGATACCACTGACGATTGCGGTCAGCGATCCGTTCAAATTTGCCCAAGATAACCTCACCTCCCTACTTAAAGGCGAGATGTCTCTTGCGGGTAAAGTACAACTCGGCACTAGCTTACCCCAAAAGGCAAAACTAATTGCCAGCCATAGCTCGGCGCCCTTACCTGAGCTGCTCGAGACTATGCTGCTCAAGTCAGATAATTTGATTGCCGATAGCCTTTTTAAGCAACTTGGTAAAAGTTATTTTAAGACCCAAGGCAGCTTTACCAATGGTGCCGCTGCCATGCAGCAAATTTTAACGAATTTAGGCATAGATTTGAGTAACGCCAATATTGTGGATGGTTCAGGATTGTCACGCTATAACTTACTCAATGCCAAGCAGTTAGCCGCGGTGTTGGCGCTAATCCACCAAGATAGCCGCTTTAGTCCGTTAATCACGAGTCTGCCACAGGCAGGGATCAGCGGCACCTTAAGATATCGTATGGGCTACAACAAGCCGCCGCTTAAACAGCAAATTTTTGCTAAAACAGGCTCGATGCAAGGCGTTTCTAACTTAGCGGGCTTTATCCGTTTGCCCCAGCATAACGATACCTTGTTTGTAATCCTTGAGAATGGCATGAGTCCTGAATTGAAAAATCAACATAAACCCTCATTCAATGCCGAGTTTCTTAAACAATTGATTTCAGTGCTGCAACCGTCATCAACCACTGCGACTGTGAATACTGCGGCTCACTAGAGTCATTAATTAACTGCTACAGAGTAAAAAACTTGCACAAAAAAGCACTGAGTCATCAGTGCTTTTTCAGTTTTTATCTAAACGAATATACCGAAGCCTTGTTAAAACAACTCCGCAGGCATCGCCATAGTCGTCGCATCACCAGCTCTGACTTGAGCGATATGGTAATCCGCTTTTGGCAATAACTTATCAAAATAGAACTTAGCCAAATAGACTTTCTGCTCGGCAAAAGCTTTATCTTCATGATCCGCGACCTTATCAACCATAGCCAACCAGTAGAAACCATACAGGGTGTAACCAAAGGCATCTAAAAAGTCGACCGCACACGCATTAATAAGTGCAGGCTGAGCCACTTTGCGATCATTAACTGACTCGGCAACGATGACCAAGGCATCTAAACGTGCACATACTGCCGCCACTTTCACCGCATCAACGTGAGTAAATGCGCGCATTTGTGCCTTCAAGTCAGCCACAAATTCATTTAATGCGGCTAAGTTATCGCCAGTGACTTTACGACCGAGGAAATCGATGGCTTGAATGCCATTGGTGCCTTCATAAATCTGAGCGATACGGGTATCACGAACTAATTGCTCAATACCTGTTTCACGAATATAACCATGTCCACCAAAGACTTGTTGCGCCATGATAGTCGCATCTAGACCCCGATCGGTTAAAAATGCTTTCGCAACTGGCGTTAATAAACCCACATAACGCGCCGCTTTGGCCTTAACCTCATCTTGGGCATATTTTGCTAAATCCAGCTGTTGTCCTGTAAATACAGACAAAGCACGTCCCGCTTCTGTCATCGCACGAATGGTCAACAACATACGGCGCACATCGCCATGGACAATAATGGGATCAGAATCACTGCCCGTCGGTGAGCCGCCAGCGGCGATGCCTTGATTACGCTCTTTAGCATAATCGGCCGCCATCTGGTACGCCGCCTGCGCACTGCCAAGCCCTTGAATACCAATCGCTAAACGCTCATAGTTCATCATAGTGAACATGCATACGAGGCCACGATTAGGCTCACCAATCAAGAAACCTTGGGCATTATCAAAGTTCATCACACAGGTCGCAGAACCTTTAAGGCCCATCTTATGCTCGATAGACCCCACTGATACACCATTGGCATTGGCTAAGCTGCCATCGGCATTCACCGATATCTTAGGTACCAGAAAGAGTGAAATCCCTTTACTATCCGGCAGCTTAGCAAGCACTAAGTGGATGACGTTTTCAGTTAAATCATGATCGCCACCTGTAATAAAAATCTTGCTGCCCGTGATGGCATAACTACCATCATCCTGCGGCAAAGCTCGAGTGCGAATATTACGCAGATCAGAACCCGCTTGCGGCTCCGTCATATCCATAGCACCCGCCCATTCGCCGGAATATAACTTAGGCAAATAAGCTTGTTTCAATTCTTCGCTGCCGTGGGCATTGATACATAAAGCCGCCCCCGCGGTTAACGAGCCATAAAGTGTAAACGCATTACAAGCACTGTAAGCCATTTCGTCGACTAAGATCCCCAGCATCTTCGGCATCCCCATGCCACCAAATTCAGGATCGCCACACAAACCAATCCAACCGCCCTGGGAATACTGCTCATAAACGGCTTTGTAGCCATCAGGGGTAATCACTTGATTGTCTTGATGCAACACGCCCTGCTCATCGCCCGTCCGGTTCAGCGGATGGATCAACTCACTGCTGATCTTGGCTGCTTCTTCCAAAATGGCATTAGCAGTGTCGATATCGACCATTTCTGCAATCTCAGGCAATTGTGCCCAAGTGTTTGGAGCATCAAATACCTGTTCCAGTAGGAAACGCATATCCGTCAACGGGGCTTGGTAAGGATTCATTGGTAGACTCTTAAACGTAGGATTAAAACAGTTGTTTTAATTTATACCAGTTCACTGTAGAAAACAATCTCATTACAAATACAGCTGTGAATAATATGGAGGTACGTGAGCAAAGTATAAATTCAACCCATAAAAAAAACCTTAAGCCTGAACTTAAGGGTCTCTATTTTATAAGCTTTACCACAGGATTGTAGCAGCGTTAGCTCACAAGCTTGTGGCAATTACCACATTAAATCATCAGGAATTGCGTAATCTGCATAGGGATCATCTTCAACGACCACAGCTTTAGATTCATCCTGTTGCCACAGATAACCACACCACTGCGGCACCAGCAGTTTAACTCGCTCGGCTAACTTATGTGGTACTAAGTAACTCTTATCTTCGTAACGCACTATGCCTAACTGCCCTTTAAGCAATTCTGCCTGCAGTTTTTCATCTATGTATAAAGAATAAATTTTATTATCAAGAGTATAGTTAAATTTCACTTCAGCATAAGCTGGGATCTTAATCGCAGACTTAGTGAACTCTGTGATTAAACCGCGCACCTGTCCACGCTCAGATGCCTCAGCAAAACGTTGCTCATTTAGCACTTTATCTTTTTGCGCCTGCAACCGTTTTTGCTCGGCCACTTCTTGCTTAAAAGCACTTGAGCCATCATCAACTCGTGATTTTTTGTCACGGCGTTTTTGAGTCTTAACGTCGCGAACCTTTTGTTTACTGGCAAGCCCTGCTTTGAGTAGCTGCTCTTGTAATGCATTAGCCATGGATCATTACCTACTTAATTTCTATAAAATCAAAGTTCTCGATTTTGAATATCAATAATCTAAAACCAAACTACATTTTTGCGGCCAGTTCGCCAAGCTCTGTCATCGCTATACTGGCGCCGCCAAGTGACCAACCGCCATCGACCGGCAGCACAACTCCCGTAATATAGGAAGCTAATTCAGAGCCTAAGAATAGCGCGGCATTGGCGATATCCTGACCTGCGCCATTGCGTTTTAGCGGAACGGATTGGGCAACCTTTTGCTGTAATGCGGCGCTGGGTGCAAGGCGATTAAAACCTTCAGTATTGGCGATGGGGCCAGGCATAATCGAATTAATTCTCAGCCCTTCACAGCCCCACTCTAACGCTAAAGTTCGCGTCAGCATATCCACACCCGCTTTAGCCGCACAAACATGCACTTGCATTGGCATAGCGATCGAAGCCTGCGGCGCCGAAATCTGGATAATATTGCCATTGGGGCGACGCAGCAAAGGATAAGCCTGCTTTAGCACTTGAAAACTGCCGAGCAAATCAATGTCCATCACCGACTTAAAACCATTGGCCGAAAGCTTTGCGGCGCTGGCGGGGAAATTCCCCGCCGCGCCGCTGACCAACACATCGATAAAACCAAACTCAGAAGCGATTTTATCAAAACCGACTTCAAGGGCGCTAAGATCGCGCACATCAAAACTCACACCCAAATGAATACCGTCAGGATTGGCCTGTTGCAACTGCAATACCGCGGCATCAATTTTATCTTGACTGCGGCTCGCAACGGCCACATTTGCGCCAGCCTGTGCGAACGCAATGGCAATCGCGAGATTTATCCCACTGGTTCCTCCGACAACGACAACATTTTTACCTTGATAGTTAAACATCGTAGCATTAAACATGGGCGTTCTCCGTGAACAGTGAGATATGCACTCAGGGTGTGATTAAGTATTTTACTTTGTAATTCAACATACTATTTCAATTTTTATCAATCATATCAAGGATACCAACAAGCGATTCCAAGCCTTTTTTATTTAAACGACGGTCAAACGACTTTCAAACCGCGCTTTAGACGGCTAGTGTGGCGTCTATGCCAATGATTGGTGAATCGCTTGCAATGCTGCTAACGGATCGGCAGCTTTGGTGATCGGGCGGCCAATCACTAAGTAATCAGAACCCGCTGCTATCGCTTGAGGTGGCGTCATCACGCGGTGTTGATCGCCAGCATCACTGCCAACTGGGCGGATCCCCGGCGTCACGAGCTTGAAATCCTGACCTAACAGCGATTTTAACGCTGTCGCTTCTTGGGCGGAACACACCACGCCATCGAGTCCTGCTTGCTGCGTGAGCTTCGCCAAACGTTGCACATGCTCAAACGCAGGCACATTGATGCCGAGTAATTTAAGATCGTCATCACTCATCGAGGTTAATACCGTGACCGCGATCAGCATAGGCGCTTTATCGCCGTAGGGCAGTAAAGCTTTTTTAGCCGCTTCCATCATGGCTAAGCCACCGCTGGCATGTACGTTCGTCATCCATACGCCCAGCTCTGCGGCTGCGGCCACGGCTTTGGCGACAGTATTGGGAATATCGTGAAATTTCAAATCAAGGAATAAATCAAAACCACGATCATGGATATCTTTCACCAGTTGCGGGCCAAACAAGGTAAACATTTCTTTGCCGACTTTAAGGCGGCACATGTTGGGATCGAGTTTTTCTATCAGTTGTAAAGCATGGTTTTTATTATCGTAATCAAGCGCTACGAGGATAGGTTTAGTCGTCATCATCTCTCCAACGGGGTTACACAAACTGTGTATTCTTCTAATAGATTATTCGCCGTCTAGGCCTCGGATCCGTTTAATGCTGCCCCAGTTTTTACAGGAAGGACAATGCCAGTAAAGGGCATGGGAAGGAAAACCACACTCCTTACAACGGTAACTCGGACGGAATTTAATTTGTTGTTCAACAAGCTGCTCTAGCATAGTTAAACTTTGCTTAGCTTGCCCTTCTTCGGCTTGGCGCAAATGCATCTGCATCAAGTGTTGAAAACCTTTCATGGTCGGATGGCGATATAACGCATCGAGTACCATGGTCTCTGCCGCTTTAATCTCATCAAGACTTATCATGTGCTGCGCTAAGGCGACCACCACAGAAGCACCGGCGCCATCGGCCATGGCGCCCGCGAGTAATTCTTGAAAACCTTCTTTATCTTGCGTGTCGCGATAAACTTGTTTGGCCGTTGGAATCGCATCGGCAAAAAGCTCGATATCGGCTTTTTTCAGTTGCAGCAGCATTTGCTTACACTGGGCATAATCTTGAATATCGAGGAATTTTTTCGCTAGGGTCAATAATGCACGACCGCATTGGGGATCTTGCTTCAGCGCTTGTTGCAGCAGTTTAATTTTCTGCGCGTCATCACTGGCTTCATCGGCTAACTGGCAATAGAAATGCGCCGTTAACGGCTTTAAAACTTGCTGACGTTTACGACTCAAACGCTTAGTGATATCAATGGCTTTTTGCCACTCTTTAATCACTTGATAGATAGCAATCAGCTGAGTTTCAGACTCTTCACTGTGATCGTCTTGGCTGACCAAGTTGATAAAGATTTCTTCAGCTCTGTCATAAAAACCTGCTGCTAGATAATCTTTACCCAGCTCCATCATAGCGATGTCACGCTGCTCATTAGTTAATGTAGGCCGCGCGATTAAATTTTGATGGATACGAATAGAGCGGTCGACCTCACCTCGCTTACGGAACAGCGAACCGAGTGACAGATGGGTATCGATGGTTTCATCGTCAACATCTAGCATACTGATAAACAAATCGACGGCTTTATCCGATTCGTTCGACAGTAAGAAATTGAGACCAGTAAAATAATCCCGGCTCAATTGTTTACGTTGATTACTTTGATTCTGCCTTATGCTCCGTCGCCCCATATACCAGCCATAGGCGGCAGCAATGGGAAGCAACAGAAAGAGGATCTCAAGCATATTAGGCGTCTACATCCTGAGGGATTTTAGTGATCACTTGATTTAGTTTCTTTTTAGTTGCCGCTAAACTTAATTTCAAGCGGACAATATAGTAGCTAGCAAATAACCAACTCAAAATAAAACCAGCAAAAAAGACAATCGCTAAGACAACAGGTAAACGATATTCACCCTGTGCGACAAAATAGCTGATGGTCACCACTTGTTCGTTGCGCGCGCCAAAAATCAACGCCAGAATAAATAACAGTGCCACAAGCACAGTTGCTACAAATGATTTCACGCTGCACTCCCTAAACGCGTTTCAATTTAATGATTATCCAAGAAATTTACTAAGCTGACCAGCATTGCCTTGCAATAGATACAAAAAAGCCTCCTAACGGAGGCTTTTTACTATGCGGTCAATCACACATTAACGGCGTCAACACGCTCGCGCAGTTCTTTGCCTGGCTTAAAGTGCGGGACGTATTTACCTTCCAAATCGACTGATGAACCAGTCTTTGGATTACGGCCAGTCCGCGGTGCACGATAGTGAAGCGAGAAACTACCAAAGCCACGGATCTCAATACGATCACCGCTTTCTAATGTTGTTGCCATTTGCTCCAACATTTCTTTGATTGCGCCTTCAACCTCTTTCGCCGACAGCTGCGACTGCCTGGTGGCGAGTTTTTCGATAAGTTCAGATTTCGTCATCCTAGCTATCCCCTATTATCAAGCCAAACACAGTCGCCTAATGGGGAGAGATGTCTCCCCAAACAACAGGCGATTATTTACGAGCTGCTTTAAACGCTTCAGCCATTGCATTGCTAATAACAGCGTCATCTTGTTTGTTCAGAGTCGCCATTACTTCTTTCTCTTCAGCTTCGTCTTTCGCTTTGATTGACAGGCTGATAGAGCGGTTCTTACGGTCAACACCCATGAACTTAGCTTCGATTGCATCACCTACATTATAGACAGTAGATGCATCTTCGATACGCTCACGTGAAATGTCAGCTACACGGATGTAACCTTCAACAGTGTCAGCCAGTTCAACAGTCACACCTTTAGCATCAACAGCAGAAACAGTACCGTTTACGATAGTACCTTTCTTCTTGTCAGCCAAGTATGCGTTGAATGGATCATCTTCAGTTTGCTTAACACCTAAGCTGATGCGCTCACGCTCTGGATCTACAGACAGAACCACTGCATGGATTTCATCGCCTTTCTTGTATTCAGAAACTGCGTCTTCGCCAGTACCGTTCCAAGAAATGTCAGACAGGTGAACTAGACCATCGATACCGCCGTCAAGACCGATAAAGATACCGAAGTCAGTGATTGACTTGATCTTACCAGAAACCTTGTCGCCTTTGTTGTAACGAGTTGCGAAGTCATCCCATGGATTGGTCTTACATTGTTTCAGACCTAGAGAAATACGACGACGCTCTTCATCGATGTCCAGAACCAGAACTTCAACTTCATCACCTAAGTTAACCACTTTAGATGGGTGAATGTTCTTGTTAGTCCAATCCATTTCAGAAACGTGAACCAGACCTTCAACGCCTTCTTCGATTTCTACGAAGCAACCGTAGTCAGTTAGGTTAGTAACGCGACCAGTTAAACGTGTGTTTTCTGGGTAGCGTTTGCTGATTTCTAACCATGGATCTTCGCCAAGTTGTTTCAGACCTAGAGACACACGAGTGCGCTCACGATCGTACTTCAGTACTTTAACGTTGATTTCATCGCCAACATTGACGATTTCTGATGGATGTTTAACACGTTTCCACGCCATATCTGTGATATGTAGCAGACCGTCAACACCACCTAAATCTACGAATGCACCGTAGTCAGTCAGGTTCTTAACGATACCCTTAACTGCTTGACCTTCTTGCAGGTTTTCTAACAGTGCATCACGCTCAGCGCTGCTTTCTGATTCGATAACTGCACGACGAGAAACAACAACGTTGTTACGCTTCTGGTCTAGCTTGATAACTTTGAATTCTAATTCTTTGTACTCTAAGTGAGCGGTGTCGCGAACTGGGCGCACGTCAACTAGAGAACCTGGTAAGAAGGCACGGATACCGTTTAATTCAACAGTGAAACCGCCTTTAACTTTACCATTGATGATACCGATTACAGTTTCAGCATCTTCATAAGCTTTTTCCAGAACGATCCAAGCTTCATGACGTTTCGCTTTTTCGCGAGACAGTTGAGTCTCACCGAAGCCGTCTTCAACAGAGTCAAGAGCTACGTCAACTTCATCGCCAACTTGAATTTCTAAAACGCCTTGAGCGTTTTTGAATTGTTCAGCTGGGATTGGGCTTTCAGACTTCAGACCCGCGTCAACCAGTACCATACCGTTTTTGATTGATACAACAGTACCACGAACGATAGAGCCTGGACGGAATTCCAGAGTTTGAAGGGATTGTTCAAATAGATCAGCAAAAGATTCAGTCATGTTTAGGTTACTTTCTTTATTAAACCACTGTCCGTCCTAGACGTGGAGTCAGTCAAATTATCCGTATCATCCTTAATACGAATACCTATCCGGTGGGCTAACTTAGTTAGTGCCGGATAATTTTTGGTTGATAAAGTTAAGCGCAAGCGCTAGCACTTCATCAATACCCTTACCGCTAGTATCGATAATGAGCGCGTCCTCGGCGGGGACTAAAGGAGCCACCGGACGATTCATATCGCGGTCATCACGTTCGATAATTTCACTTAAAAGGCGCTCGATATTAACATCGAAGCCCTTGTCCTGCAACTGATTATAGCGTCTTTGGGCACGCTCTTCAGCTGAGGCGGTTAAATATAATTTTGCCGGCGCACTTGGGAAAACGACTGTTCCCATGTCACGACCATCGGCAATTAATCCTGGCGCCGTTTTAAAGGCCCGTTGGCGACGTAATAAGGCTTCTCTCACCCGTGGAAACGCGGCGACTTTTGAAGCGGCATTCGAGCACTCTTGAGTGCGAATGTCGGTGGTGACGTCTTCACCTTCCAATATCACTTGAACCGGATCGGTATCATTGCCTGTTAAAAACTTCACATCGAGATGTGCCGCTAACAGCGTGATCGATTCTTCATTTTCCAGTTCAACGTTGTGATGAATTGCAGCAAGCGCAAGAACTCGGTAAATAGCACCACTATCAAGTAGTTGCCAACCTAGATGCTGAGCCAATAATTGACTAATTGTACCTTTGCCAGCACCACTTGGGCCGTCGATTGTGACTACAGGAGCCCGTTCAGACATACATTCCTCCGCAAAAAATAACCATCATCCGTGAGTTCATCAAGTGAGCCCCCGAAAATGAGCGCGCAGCATTGTACAACAAAAGACAAACAAAATCCGTGGATTTTTTATGAAGATTAGCAGCCGCGCAAATACGGCTGACTATTCTTGACATCGATTATTGTCACAATGACGAAGCAGATTGGCTTAGCCTTGCAGACTCGCAAACTGCTTAAAGTAGTCTGGGAATGTTTTAGAAGTGCAATCAGGATCATTGATGGTAATACCGCAATCGGCAAATGCCAGCATCGAAAAACACATGGCCATGCGGTGATCATTGTAGGTATCAATTTCGGCGGTATTAATCACTGCAGGCGGGGTGATTTTAATGTAATCGTTACCCTCTTCAACCTCGGCGCCGACTTTACGTAATTCCGTCGCCATGGCCGCTAAGCGGTCGGTCTCTTTAATACGCCAGTTATAGATATTGCGAATAACCGTCGTGCCTTTAGCAAATAAGGCTGCGGTTGCAATGGTCATGGCCGCATCGGGAATGTGGTTCATGTCTAAGTCGACGGCAGTTAATTGGGAGCCGCGGGCAATAATATAGTCATCGCCCCACTCGATATCTGCGCCCATTTTTTCGAGCACATCGGCAAATTTTACATCGCCTTGGATACTCAAACGACCCACACCCGTGACTTTGACTTCGCCGCCCTTAATCGCCCCTGCCGCGAGGAAATACGATGCCGATGACGCATCGCCTTCTACCAGTACTTTACCCGGTGATATATAACGCTGGCCTGCAACAATCTCAAAACGCGCGTAGTCATGGTTAATGACTTTAACGCCGAACTGCGCCATCAAGGCGATAGTAATATCGATATAAGGCTTAGAGACTAACTCACCTTTGACATGGATATTGACGCTGCCCTTAGCAAGCGGCGCCACCATCAACAAAGCCGTTAAAAACTGGCTCGATAAATCGCCTGCAATTTCAACATCACCGCCATTAAGGCCAGTGGCATTAATCGTCAGTGGCGGGAAACCGTCATTTTTAAGATAAACAATATTGGCACCGAGTTGCCTTAAGGCATCGACTAAATCGCCAATCGGACGCTCTTCCATACGTGGTTCGCCCGTGAGGGTAAATTCACCTTGGCCTAAGGTTAAGGCGGCGCATAAGGGGCGCATTGCGGTACCCGCATTACCTAAAAATAATTCCTGCGCAGATTCAGAGGAAATCACACCGCCTAAGCCATCGAGTTCACACACAGTATTGTTTTGCGATAAACGGTAGTTCACCCCTAACTGCTTGAGGGAGGCCAACATGTGGCGGATATCATCTGAGTCGAGCAGATTGGTGAGCGTGGTCGTGCCTTGGGCTAAGGTGGCCAATAATAAGGCACGATTTGAAATACTTTTTGAGCCCGGAATATTAATTTCACCGCGGACTTGCACAACAGGTTCAAGACGTAATTGCTTCATGAATAAATCTTCTTTCTCTATAGGGCGTCATCATCACGATCACGCGGACTGAATACGCAAAATGGCAACTTCACGCTACAGCGCGTCAAGTTAAGATTACAAATAAAAGGAGATTGGGGCCTTGTTGGTGCTTCGTCGTTATAAAATTACCGATTGCCGCTAAGGATTCAACCGTTTTTTCAAGAAAAATGGCATTTTGGTCAGATTATTTGCTGAGATCAGTGTAAAAATAACAAAAACGCAAAATTTAAGCGGTTAATTTATGATTTAACCGTATTTTTGGCAGGCTTTTTTGCCAAGATAACTGGCGTGTAATCACAGTTTTCACTTTAATTACTTTACCTTTCCGCGCTATTCTAGCCTCCAAACGATAAATAACGCATATCTGATACGAACAATCACGTTTGCACTATAACCAGAAAGGTAGATGGAGCTATGTTTAACTCACTCATCGCAATGCCAGCGGACCCCATCCTTGGCTTGTTAACTCAGTACCGCGAAGACTCTCACCCACAAAAAGTGGATTTAGGTGTGGGCGTTTATAAAGATCCTACCGGCGTTACCCCTATTCTAAGCTGCGTGAAAAAAGCGGAAAAATTCCGTCTCGATACCGAAACCACCAAAGTATATATCGGCCCAACAGGCTCACCACAATTCAACACCTTGATGACGGAATTAGCCTTTGGTGCTGGCCACAGTGCCATTATCGCTAACCGTATCCGCACCGTTTCAACACCCGGTGGTACAGGCGCGCTGCGCGTGGCGGGTGACTTTATCAAACGCTGCAACCCGAATGCGGTGTTATGGGTAAGCGACCCAACTTGGGCAAACCATGTCGGTTTATTCGAAGCGGCTGGCATTACCGTTAAAACCTATCCTTATTATGACTACGATAGCAAGTCATTGAAATTTGATGAGATGCTTGCTGCATTATCGCAAGTCAGCCCTGATGATGTGGTGTTATTCCACGCCTGTTGCCATAACCCGAGCGGAATGGATTTAACTACAGAACAATGGGATAAAGTGGTTGCCCTGACAAAAGAGCAAGGCTTTACCCCACTGATTGACATGGCATACCAAGGCTTTGGTGATGGCGTTGATATCGATGCCTACGGCGTGCGTCAAATGGCGGCAGCGGTCGATAATATGATCCTTTGCAGCTCATGCTCGAAAAACTTCGGTTTGTACCGCGAGCGTATCGGTTCCTGCTCTGTGATTGCCAAAGATGCCCATACCGCCAATGTCGCGCAATCTGTGCTGCTTTATGTGGTTCGCTGTCTCTACTCTATGCCGCCTGCCCACGGCGCCGCGATTGTTGAGACAATTTTAGGATCGGCAGAATTAACCCAAGAATGGCTTGATGAGCTGAAAGTGATGCGCGATCGCATCAACGGCAACCGCGCCATTTTAGTAGATAAACTTAAAGCCAATGGCGTAAACCGTGACTTTAGCTTTATCGCCCGCCAAAAAGGTATGTTCTCTTTCCTTGGGGTGGCTCCAGAGCAAGTGGCGCGCCTACAAAAAGAATTCAGCATCTATATGGTAGGTTCAAGCCGCATCAGTATTGCTGGGATCAGTGAAGATAACGTCGATTACTTAGCCCAATCAATTGCTAAAGTGCTCTAAGCGCCGCTGAGTTTATCTGCACCGCTCACTCTGCTGTATTCCCGCAATAAAGGAATACAGCAGAGTTCATTTACCGCCTCAAGTGTTAAATTTTTCAATCATCCCACCCGATAAGTTTTGACAGTTTATTATCCTCTGTTGCATATCCCCGAATATGACAAGCAAGGTCACGTCTCACTGTTCAAGCATTTATTTTTAATCGTAAAACCACATTCTAGTGATTTTGACATCGCGGCTTTATCGCAATAAGCCACAAATTGTGAACTCGGTCGGCGGATTTCCATTTCATTAATCAGGACTGCGGCTATTTTCACTTTTTAAAGCCAACGCCACTGAGTAGATTAGTGGTCATCATAGAACTTGTGGATGTTCAGCCATGTTATTACAAGATAAATTAGTGCAAATCGTCACCAACCCGCTGCTTTCACCCAAGCAAAAATCCAACTATTTAGCATTAGAAGCGGAAGCCAGTTTGCCCTATATGTCGATATCGCCCGAGGTAAAAGCGGCGATGAATGACGGTATTATTTGCGACATGTTTGAAGGCCATGCGCCGTTTAAACCACGCTATGTGTTGCCAGATTATGCCCGCTACCTTCAACAAGGCTCTGAATACTTAGAGTTATCAGCGGCAAAAAACTTGGACGAAGCCATCAATGCCTTAACGATTCTGTATCATCACGTGCCATCGGTGACCAATATCCCCGTGTATTTAGGTCAGCTGGATGACATTTTGATGCCTTTCGTTGAAGGAATGGATGCGGAAGTCCTTTATCGTAAACTTAAACTGTTCTGGATCATGCTCGACAGAACCCTGCCCGATGCCTTTATGCACGTGAATATTGGTCCTACAGATAACATCGTTTGCCGCACCCTACTGCGCATTGATGCAGAGTTAAAACAAGTTGCCCCCAATTTGACCTTTATGTACGACCCCGCCGTCACACCGGATGAATTGTTGTTGCTTGCGACCACCAATATTTGTCAGTGCAGTAAGCCGCATATCGCGAATTACCCTCTGCATGCCAGTGCGTTTGATGAGCGCGGTTTTGGTATTGTCAGTTGCTACAACGCGTTGCCGTTAGCGGGCGGCGCCAATACCTTAGTTCGACTTAATCTTAAAGAAGTTGCGTTAAAGGCAAATTCTATAAACGATTTTTTTGATACTGTATTGCCAAATTACTGCTCACTCACCTTCGAGCTCATTGACGCGCGCTCGGCATTTTTGCATCAAGAATCACACTTCTTTGACAGTTTTTTAGTTAAAGAGCAATTGATTGATGAATCGCGCTTTGCACCCATGTTTGGTATTTACGGCATGGCAGAAGCCGTGAATATTCTGCGGACATTCACTGCAACTGATGCAACGAAGTTATCTCAACGAGATCAACACACTGGCTATGGTCATCAGACAGATGCAAACCAACTTGGCTACCGTATTTCAGCCACGCTCGATGCCATAGTGAAATCCACACCCATCGCGCATGGTTACCATGGGCGGGCACTACTGCATTCACAGGGCGGTATTAGTATCGACAACGATGTGACTCCTGGTGTTCGCATCCCCTATGGCACTGAACCGAATCCCATCGCCCATATTCAAGCCCTAGCACAACATCATCAGTATTATACGGCGGGGATTAGCGATATTTTGACCATAGATGAAACCGTGAAATCCAATCCTCAAGCCATGTTCCAACTGTGTAAAGCCGCGCTTGAGTTAGGTTTTAGGGAGTTTACCGCCAATGTCGCCTCTAACGATTTAATGCGCGTGACTGGCTATATGGTAAAACGCTCAGATATTGAAGCGTTTAAACAGTGCGGCTCGCGTCTTAATACCACAGGCTTAGCCGCAGAAGCTGCGGTTAATACGGGAATATTGCAACGACAAGCACGCGTTATCGCCCATGAACACTCCCCTTGTGTCTTTAAATAGACACACTATTGTCAGTCAGCTATTGCCCTTTTCATGCGTCGACGGGCCTGGCAGCAGGCTCGTATTATTCCTGCAGGGCTGCAACTATCAATGCAAAAACTGCCATAACCCACATACCATAGGCTTATGTGATGCCTGTGGCGATTGCATTGCCACCTGTCCTGACAAGGCACTGACATTGATAAGCACTAACAATAAGCATCAGATCCATTGGGATAAAGATCGTTGTAGCCAATGCGATACTTGTCTTACTGTGTGCCCGAAACAAGCTAATCCTAAAGTCACCCAATACACTGTTGAAGAGATCTTGGCTATTCTTCATCATCAGCGTCACTTTATTAATGGTATTACCGTGAGTGGCGGCGAGGCGAGCCTACAACTACCGTTTATTATTGCCTTGTTTCAAGCGATTAAGGCCTCAAAGCCGTTATCACACTTAACGTGCATGCTCGACACCAATGGCAGTTTGAGTCTAACGGGATGGCATAAACTACTGCCGTTTTTAGATGGCGCTATGGTGGATCTTAAAGCATGGCAGCAAGATACCCATAGGTACATTACCGGGCGAGATAACCATGCGGTATTCAAATCCATTCAACTATTGGCTCAACAGCAAAAACTGTATGAGGTGAGATTACTGCACATTCCGAGCATCACGGATTACGAGGACGAAATAGAAGCGCTAGCGACCTATTTACTTCTGCTAAGCCCAAATATGCGAGTTAAGTTAAATGCCTTTCACCATCATGGTGTTGTCGATGACGCACTAAATTGGCCAAGCTGTAAACAAGCCGATATTGAACGCTTAGCCGCAGCGCTTACAAAGCGAGGTGTAACCAATCTCGTGTTACCGTCCATCTACCTTTAACGACTGCAAAGCAAAATTTGCTCATAAAGCCAGCGCAGCGCGGGATCTTTCATGCTTTGACTATGCCAAACAAGGCTGTAAGCCACTTTGCCATATTCTATGGGTAAAGATTTAATCGTTAAGCCTTGAGCTTGGCTGGCGATGGATGCCCAGCGGCGCGAGCAGGTAAAGAGCAACTCACTGTGATGGCACATTAACGCCGCACTGCCAAAGTCTGGGACCGAAATGGGAACGGCACGTTTTTTAGATTGCTGGGCGAGCAAAATATCAAAAAAAGGCGTGCTCAAATCTGTGTCTGTAATGCCAATATGGCTAAAACTCAGGTAATCATCGAAGCTGATATGCGGCTGTTTAGCCAAGGGATGGGATGAATTCATCAGGCAGACCATTTCATCGCTGAATAAGGTTTCCCACACCAGATCGTCTTGAAGAGGATTAGGTTGACTCAGATCATGGGGTAACAGCACAAAGTCTAATGTACCTTTAAGCAATCCATCAAAACCAATATTGTCTTTACTGTAAATATCGAGGCGGATATTAGGAGCCAAGCTCAGAATATGGGCGCTAAGTTTGGCGGCCAGCAGCTCAAAGGTACTTTCCCGCATCGCAAGCGAGAAACGCCCCTCAAAATGTGCAGGGTTAAACGCATCCTGACTCATGATCTGATTCATATCATTGATCATCTGCTGCACGCTTGGCCCTAATCGTCTTGCCAATGGGGTTGCTACCAGTGAGTTGCCGTTACGATAGAACAGTTCATCGTTCAAGCTGTCCCTGAGCTGGCTTAAGGTTTTACTGACGGATGAGGGACTTAAACATAAACGTTCGGCACTGGCGGTTACGCTCAAGGTATCGAGCATCACATGCAAAGTGATCAAATGCTTCATACTAATCCGCGAAAGCTTGGCCAAATCCATCGGTGACATCCTATTGATTTATCGTGTATACGCATCTAAAGATACGTTCTTTTAATTATGATAAACAATAACATACAACTAACCCAGCATCTTACTCAGTAATGCGCGTCAGCTCACAGGCTTTCTCACAGCGAGTGTTCTTGAAGGCATCTGGTCTCAACGTCATCTTGCTTAACGCCATTGTCGATAAATTAAAGCTAACAAAAAAGCGAATGCATTTGAGCATTCGCTTTTGGGATGGCTAACTGATGATCAACATTCAATAAGCATAACGTTGATATTCAGGCAGAAAAGCCTAAACGCTAAGCGTCGCAAGCTAATGAGTAACTCAATACAGCTAAGCCTAGCTATGTTTGTTTGCAAACTCATTCATAAACTTGACCAAGGCAACTACGCCATCGAGTGGCATTGCATTATAGAGGCTAGCACGCATACCACCTACGATACGATGGCCCTTTAAGGCAACGAGTCCAGCTATTTGGGCTTGCTTTAGGAACTCACTATCGAGCGCTTCGTTGACTAATTGGAAAGTCACGTTCATTTGTGAGCGGTTCGCTGCAACAACCCCATTACGGTAGAAAGCATTACCATCAATGCATTGATATAACATCTGCGCTTTTTGTTGATTAATTTTTGCAATACTCGCAATGCCGCCAATGGACTTAAGCCAAGCAAAGACTTCAGCGGCGAGATACCAAGCAAAGGTTGGCGGTGTGTTGAACATAGAATCATGCTCAACGGCTAAACGATAGTCCATGATGGACGACTGCGGTAAACTCGGCAGTTTTAACATGTCATCGCGCACTATCACTATCGATAGACCCGATGGACCTATGTTCTTTTGCGCACCGGCGTAAATCAAGCCGTAGCGGCTGACGTCGATTTCACGGGACATGATTGTTGATGATAAATCGGCAACAATCGGCCAAGGTGAGTCTAATTCGTCAAAAATTTCGATACCATCTACTGTCTCATTAGGACAGTAGTGAACATAGCGATAATCGGCATCGATTTTATGTAAATCAGGTAAGACAACGGCATTGAGTCCATTGTGTTTTTCAACAATATTCAGACTATCAATTTGTGCTTCACCGGCCAGTTTCTGCGCTTCTGCTAACGCGGCTGATGACCATTGGCCACTGACTAAATACAGGGCTTTACCCTGTTCGCCGAGAAAATTATTCACAACAGCGGAGAACTGTCCACGACCACCGCCGTGCATAAATAGCACATGGTAATTTGTGGGGATCTGCATCAGTTCACGTAAATCGGACTCGGCTTGTTGTGTAAGCGCGATGAACTCTTTACTTCGGTGGCTGATTTCCATCACGGAAACGCCTTGGCCATTCCAATCAAGTAATTCCTGTTGTGCTTTTTTCATTACCGCTGCGGGTAACATTGCAGGTCCAGCACAGAAATTATAAATCGCGCTCACTGACACTCTCCTTAATCCCAACCATGATGTAGGTATTGATAAATACGAAACCATTCTAAAACGAACAATGCTATCAACATCAATGCCATTAAAAAAACGAGCGTCCAATTGGACGCTCGTTAATATGACACTTAATTACTCTTCGTCTTGCTCATCATCAGCAAGCTCGTCTTCATCTTCGTCCAACTCTTCTTCGTCATCCAGCGCTTCTTCAAGCGCCTCGTCGGCTAATTCGCCTTCGATAATGACAGGAACAATCGGTAAACCGTTTTCATCCAGCTCGACTTCATCTTCTTCAGTTTGGATTTCGTCGATACGTTGTAGGCCGACCACTTTCTCGTCGCCCGCAGTGCGGATAATCGTTACACCTTGAGTGTTACGGCCAATGATAGACACGCCGCTCGCAGGTGTACGTACTAAGGTACCTTTATCACTGATGAGCATCAGTTCGTCGTTAAGACCGACTTGAACAGCCCCAACAACTGCGCCGTTACGTTCGCTCACCTTGATAGAAACCACACCTTTAGTCGCACGGCTCTTCGCTGGGTATTCAGACAGTTGCGTCCGTTTACCGTAACCGTTTTCAGTCACAGTCAGAATCGCGCCATCGCCTTTGGGTACGATAAGCGACACGACTTTCTGACCTTCTTCTAAACGAATACCACGAACGCCTGTTGCAGTACGGCCCATAGGACGTAAGGACAAGACTTCTTCGCCGGTTTCAGGATCGGTTTTCACTTCGCCTGTTTCAGAATCACGTACTTTCTCACCAAAGCGAACTACTTTACCTTCGTTCGAGAACAACATGATTTCGTCATCACCGTTAGTGATATCGACACCGATCAGTTGGTCACCGTCTTTGAGGTTAACGGCGATAATGCCGTTTGCACGTGGGTTGCTATAAGCAGTTAGTGCGGTTTTCTTCACAGTACCGTGAGAGGTCGCCATGATGATGTACTTGTCCGCAGCGTATTCACGTACTGGCAGAATCGCAGTAATGCGCTCGCCATCAGATAACGGCAGCAAGTTAACAATTGGACGACCACGGGCCGTACGGCTCGCTAATGGCAATTGATACACTTTGAGCCAGTACATCTTACCAAAATCAGAGAAGCACAAAATGGTGTCATGGGTATTGGCAACTAACAGCTTCTCAACGAAATCTTCGTCTTTCACTTTGGTGGCCGCTTTACCTTTACCACCACGGCGCTGGGCTTGGTAATCGGTCAACGGTTGATACTTGGCATAACCTAAGTGCGACAGTGTTACTACAACGTCTTCTTCGTTGATCAAGTCTTCAAGACTCATATCGACTTCGTTGGCATTGATCACTGTACGGCGCGCATCACCATATTCTTCAAGAATTTGAACTAATTCTTCCTTGATCACTTCCATCAAACGCTCAGGACTGCGCAGAATAAACAGCAGACCCGCGATAAATTCGAGCAGTTCTTCGTATTCGGCGATGATCTTATCGTGCTCAAGACCGGTCAAACGGTGTAAACGCAGTTCCAGAATGGCCTGAGCTTGTTGCTCAGTCAGGAAATATTGACCGTCACGAATACCGTATTGTGGCTCTAACCACTCTGGACGCGCGGCGTCATCGCCCGCTTTTTCCAGCATGCCTTGAACGTGGCCTAATTCCCAACCTTGCTCAACCAATTTCACTTTGGCATCCGCAGGCGTGGGTGAGGCTTTGATCAGTGCAATAATCGGGTCAATGTTAGCCAGTGCAACCGCCAGCGCTTCCAAAATATGGGCACGCTCACGGGCTTTACGCAGTTCAAATACGGTACGACGCGTCACCACTTCACGGCGATGCAGAATAAAGCATTCGAGCATTTCTTTAAGATTAAACAGTTTAGGCTGACCATTGGTCAGGGCCACCATGTTAATCCCGAAAGAACACTGCATTTGCGTTTGAGCATAAAGGTTATTTAGTACAACCTCGCCCACTTCACCGCGCTTAATTTCGATAACGATACGCATACCGTCTTTATCAGACTCGTCGCGTAGACCGCTGATCCCTTCAAGCTTTTTATCTTTAACCAGCTCGGCAATCTTCTCGATTAAACGGGCTTTGTTCACCTGATACGGGATTTCAGTGACGATAATGCGCTCACGGCCATTATCTTCGGTTTCCACATCTGCCAGAGCACGCATGATCGCGCGGCCACGGCCAGTTTTATAGGCATCAATAATGCCTTTACGGCCATTGATAATCGCTGCAGTGGGGAAATCCGGACCAGGAATGTATTCCATCAACTGTTCAATCGACAGTGAAGGTTCTTCAATCAATGCCAAACAGCCTTTCACTACTTCCGTTAGGTTGTGTGGTGGGATGTTGGTTGCCATACCCACGGCAATACCCGATGAACCGTTAATTAACAGGTTAGGTACGCGTGTAGGTAATACTGCTGGGATCTGTTCTGTGCCGTCGTAGTTAGGGACGAAATCCACTGTCTCTTTTTCAAGATCGGCCAGTAATTGGTGCGCTAACTTATCCATACGGATTTCGGTATAACGCATTGCCGCCGCTGAGTCACCGTCGACCGAACCGAAGTTACCTTGGCCGTCTACTAAGGTGTAACGCAGTGAGAATGGCTGGGCCATACGGACGATAGTGTCATAAACAGCAGAATCACCATGGGGGTGATATTTACCGATGACGTCACCAACCACACGGGCAGATTTTTTGTAAGGCTTGTTCCAATCGTTCTTCAATTCACTCATGGCAAACAGAACGCGGCGATGAACCGGCTTTAAGCCGTCGCGCACGTCTGGTAATGCACGTCCCACGATAACGCTCATGGCGTAATCAAGGTACGAATTCTTTAGTTCGTCTTCGATATTAATTGGCGAAATAGATGATGCCAGATCAGTCATAAACTGCTCGTTCCCCTGAAAAATAGCCGACAACGTATAATCCGTATCATTGCCTAGCCCAAAAACGTGATTTGGCATTCTAACACAGTTATTTAATGTCGCCAGACCTATCATTATCGAATTGAGAGTCTGGTGGCTTAATAGATGAAAACACTGTCAATTTGGTCGTTTGTGCGATAAACAAGCGTTGAAATTCACGGCTTACGATGAGGAAAAATCGTCAAAGGGATAAAGTAAAAGGTCGATACGGAGCACAACAATTAACATAAAAGCAGATAACTGCTGAAAATTCACTCAACCACAAGGGCTTAGCTCAGTCGAGCACTTTGTTTATCAAACATAGTCGTTATAATAGCCGCACAATACAGCTTCTTCAGGTAATAGCATGCATCAGAATACCAATGTAGACCCACAGGAAATCGCAAAGTTTGAACGTATGGCCGAAACTTGGTGGGATCTCAACGGCGAATTTAAGCCGCTGCATCTATTAAACCCGCTGCGCTTAAACTATATCGATCAAACCGCTGGCGGTATTTTCGGCAAGAAAGTGCTCGATGTCGGCTGTGGTGGCGGCATTTTGTCTGAAAGCATGGCCCGCATCGGCGCCGAGGTTGATGGCTTAGATATGGGTGATGAGCCCTTAGAAGTCGCCCGCCTACATGCCCTCGAAACGGGCGTGAGCATTAATTATGTAAAAAATACTGCCGAGGCCCACAGCCAAGATCATCAAGCCTATTACGATGTGGTGACCTGCATGGAAATGCTCGAACATGTACCCGATCCACAATCTGTGATTAAAGCATGCTGTGACATGGTCAAACCCGGTGGTCATGTGTTTTTCTCCACCATCAACCGCAACATTAAATCCTACGTGCACACCATTTTAGGCGCGGAATATTTGCTAAAAATGCTGCCAGTTGGCACCCACGAGCATAAAAAATTCATTAAGCCTTCGGAGCTGATTGAGCTAGTAGATAATACCGATCTTATCTGTACCGATGCCTTAGGGGTAAGCTACAACCCATTGACGGGCATTTTTAAGTACACGCCTAAGGTTGATGTGAATTACATGATAGCAACGCGTAAGGTTGATTAATATGAGTCTGGCACAGATCAAAGGCGTACTGTTCGATCTCGACGGCACCTTAGCCGATACCGCGCCGGATCTGGTGCATGCCCTCAATTTAAGTCTTCAAGACGTCGGCATCGCCGCGCAGCCGTTAGCGGCCATGCGCTACGCCGCATCCCACGGCAGTTTTGCCTTAGTCGATGCCGCGATCCCTGATGCGGCAGAAGATCTTCGGTCTCAAGTACAGCAAGGGCTGCTCGCCCACTATCAGCGTATAAATGGCGATCACTGTGCGCTATTCACAGGCATAGCGGCATTACTCGACTGGCTCGAGTTAACTCAGCTGCCGTTTGGGGTGATCACCAACAAGCCTGCGCGCTTTACCCGTCCCTTATTGCGAAAACTGAATTTACACTTGCGTATGCCCGTTATCATTAGTGGCGATTCTACAAAACACCCAAAACCCCACACTGCACCTATGCTGTTAGGCGGACAACAGCTGAACTGTGCTCCAGAACACATTTTGTATCTTGGGGATGCCGAGCGAGATTTGCTCGCGGCCAAGGCTGCTGGCATGTTAGGCGGCGTGGCCCTATGGGGTTATCTGGGCGTGAACGATAAGCCGTTGCAATGGCCTGCGCACGCGCATTTTGCGAACCCAACTGAGCTACATCAAGCACTAATCGAAGCATTGACTTAACAACATCAACCAAAAACAGCGCCTACAATGCTCACGAATAAGGCATCCAATACGTAACTTCACTGACGAACATCAGTGTGTCAGCATACTATTTATGACCCACGGAAAAAGTCAGGCGGATAAAAGATCGGCACTCGTGAGCGATCGCGATCTAAAGAAAAGATCGCCTAAAAATCCCCCATGAGTGTGACACGCTAACCTGAAATTGAGCTTCAAGGTTAGTCGTTACTAACGCAAAATTTTATCCTCACGTTATCCACAAGATGTCCCCTGAATTCAGACTTGCAAATAGGGGCAAACCTCACTATCTTGTATCCCATATAATTTAAAACACCATATCTTGTGTATAGGTAACAATCAGACACACTAGAAGCTCGCCGCTTAATTGACTCGTTTGTAACCAGTCAGCTGTATTTAAGGGACGATTATTGATTGTTTTACAAGGATACGTACGGTGATTTTGCTCACCTAAATACATATAAGAACCAAGGCCTATCTCCAAATGAATAGCACTATGACAGTCACAAAACGCTGTGGCGATCGTGAGAATATCGATCTCGAAAAAATACACCGCGTAATTACTTGGGCAGCCAAGGGATTAAAAAACGTTTCTGTTTCGGAAGTTGAACTTCGTTCGCACCTACAGTTTTTCGATGGCATCCCAACCGAAGCTATCCATGAAACCATTATCAAGGCTGCGGCGGATTTAATTTCTCCAGAATCACCGGACTATCAGTTCCTCGCTGCCCGTTTAGCAGTGTTTCATTTGCGTAAGAAGGCCTTCGGTCAGTTTGAGCCGCCCGCATTGTATGCTCACGTGACTAAGTTGGTTGAGCTAGGTAAATACGATCAACACATTTTAAGAGATTACACCCGCGAAGAGCTGGATGTGATGGATACCTATATCGACCATTGGCGCGATATGGATTTTTCCTACGCTGCGGTAAAACAGCTTGAAGGCAAATATTTAGTTCAAAACCGTGTGACCCACGAAATCTATGAGAGCGCGCAGTTCCTTTACATTTTGGTCGCGGCTTGCTTGTTTGCCCGTTATCCAAAAGAGACGCGCCTGAAATACGTTAAAGATTTCTATGACGCGGTATCAACTTTTAAACTGTCGCTGCCAACGCCAATTATGGCCGGTGTGCGCACCCCAACGCGTCAGTTTAGCTCTTGCGTACTGATCGAATGTGGTGACAGCTTAGATTCTATCAACGCGACCGCTTCGTCTATCGTGAAATACGTCAGCCAACGTGCGGGTATCGGTATTAACGCCGGTCGTATTCGTGCCTTAGGTAGCCCAATCCGTGGTGGTGAAGCCTTCCACACAGGTTGTTTACCTTTCTATAAGTATTTCCAAACCGCAGTGAAGTCGTGTTCTCAAGGCGGCGTGCGTGGCGGTGCTGCGACCCTGTTCTACCCTATTTGGCACTTAGAAGTCGAATCTCTGCTGGTATTGAAAAATAACCGCGGCGTCGAAGACAACCGTATCCGTCATTTAGACTACGGTGTGCAGCTGAACAAAGTCATGTATCAACGTCTGATCAAAGGCGAAAACATCAGTTTATTTAGCCCATCTGACGTGCCTGGCTTGTACGATGCTTTCTTTGAAGATCAAAATGAGTTTGAGCGTTTATATCTGCAATATGAGCAAGACAGCAGCATTCGTAAGAAAACGATAAAAGCCGTTGAGCTGTTTTCACTGATGATGCAAGAGCGCGCCTCAACGGGCCGTATCTACATTCAGAACGTGGATCACTGCAACACTCACAGCCCGTTCGATTCAAAAGTCGCGCCGATCAGACAGTCTAACCTGTGTCTTGAAATCGCCCTGCCGACTAAACCATTGAACAACATCGATGATCCTGAAGGTGAAATCGCGCTTTGTACGCTGTCAGCACTTAACTTAGGTTCTATCAAAGAGTTATCTGATATTGAGCCATTAGCCGACCTCGCCGTACGCGCACTGGATAATCTATTGGATTATCAAGATTACCCTATCAAAGCCGCGCAAATCGCCTCGATGAATCGCCGTACTTTAGGCATAGGCGTGATTAACTTCGCTAACTATTTAGCGAAAAACGGCATGAAGTATTCTGATGGTAGCGCGAACGCTTTAACCCACAGAACCTTCGAAGCGATTCAGTACTATTTACTGAAAGCCTCAATGAACTTAGCCAAAGAGCAAGGTGCGTGTCCGTTATTCCACGAGACCACTTACTCTCAAGGTATTTTGCCAATCGATACCTACAAACGTGACTTGGATAAAATTTGTACCGAACCATTGCACTTAGACTGGGAATCACTGCGTAGCGATATCAAGCAATATGGCCTGCGTAACTCAACGCTGTCGGCATTAATGCCATCAGAAACCTCGTCGCAAATCTCCAATGCGACCAATGGTATTGAGCCACCACGTGGCCTTATCAGCGTGAAATCGAGCAAAGACGGTCAGCTAAAACAAGTGGTACCAGATTTCGATACACTGAAAGATAGCTATGAATTGCTGTGGAAAATGCCAAGCAACGACGGTTACTTACAGCTAGTGGGTATTATGCAGAAATTCGTTGACCAAGCGATTTCAGCTAACACTAACTACGATCCTTCACGTTTTGAAGGCCGTAAAGTACCCATGCAAACCCTGCTGAAAGATTTACTCAATGCTTACAAGTTAGGTGTTAAAACGCTTTACTACCATAACACTCGCGATGGTGCGTCGGATTCACACGATGACATCACCAATTTAGAGAAAGAAGATGACGGTTGCGCCGGCGGCGCATGTAAAATCTAGTCTTTAACTTTAACTTTAACGTTAACGGTTTTATAGGGATCCCTATTTAGTGGATCCCTATCCATTGGAAAAATAGCACCATGGCCTACTCTACCTTCTGTCAAACACCCAACGATGCCACCCGTGAACCTATGTTTTTTGGTCAATCGGTCAACGTGGCTCGTTACGATCAACAAAAATATGAAGTGTTCGAAAAACTGATAGAAAAGCAGTTATCTTTCTTTTGGCGCCCGGAAGAAGTAGACGTCAGTCGCGATAAGATTGACTACGGTGCATTGCCTGATCATGAAAAACACATCTTTATTTCGAACCTGAAATACCAAACCCTACTCGACTCGATTCAAGGCCGCTCGCCCAATGTGGCCTTTTTGCCGCTGGTGTCACTGCCTGAATTAGAAACCTGGATTGAGACTTGGTCTTTCTCTGAGACGATTCACTCGCGCTCATACACCCACATCATTCGCAATATTGTTAACGATCCTTCAGTGATCTTCGACGATATCGTCGTGAACAAAGAAATCTTAAGCCGTGCGACCGATATCGCCGCTTATTACGATCATTTGATCCAACTAACTCAGATATTCCATTTACTCGGTGCAGGAACCCATGTCATCGATGGCAAAGAAGTCATAGTAAACACCCGCACCCTGAAAAAAGCCTTGTACCTGTGCATGATGTCAGTCAACGCCCTAGAAGCCATTCGTTTCTATGTTAGCTTCGCCTGCTCATTTGCCTTTGCTGAACGTAAGCTCATGGAAGGTAACGCGAAAATTATTCGCTTAATCGCCCGTGATGAAGCCTTACACTTAAACAGCACTCAGCATATTTTAAGCATCATGCAAGGCGGTAAAGACGATCCAGAAATGGGTGAAATTGCTGCAGAATGCCAACAGGAAGCTTTCGATTTATTCTTCAAAGCCGCAGAGCAAGAAAAAGAATGGGCCAAATACCTGTTCAAAGACGGCTCTATGATAGGTTTGAATGAACAGATCCTGTGCCAATACGTTGAGTTTATTACTAATCAACGCATGAAGTCGGTGAATCTACCACAACCATACCCAGAAATAACCAATCCATTACCTTGGATGAAAAACTGGTTAGAAAGCGATGCAGTGCAAGTTGCACCACAGGAAGTTGAAGTCTCTTCATACCTTGTCGGCCAAATTGACTCCGCAGTTGATGGTGATGAGTTCCTCGACTTCGATCTATAAGACACTTAAAAGTGACGTTACAAAATGGCATTAAAACAGTGACATCAAAAAAACGGCCACAAAACCTGTTTGCGAAGGCGCCAATCGTGCGCCTTCAAGGTCAACCTGTGTTGCTCTTTACCGAGCAACAAGGCACTTTGCTGCAAGCGCTCGAAGCTAAAAAAGTTAAAATCTTCTCAGAATGTCGCAACGGTTTCTGCGGCGCCTGCAAAACACGCGTCATCAGCGGAAAAGTCAGCTACTTAAACGAACCCTTAGCCGAACTCAAACATGATGAATGTTTGCCCTGCTGCTGTGTGCCAACCGAAGATTTAGAGCTGGACTTGTCACCTGAAGGTGCAGCTGTGGTCACCTATACGTGTCAATCTCATCAGAATAAAGCCAGTTTGGCTAAGTCAAAGCAAACACAAAATGTAGCAAGTGACACACGCACGCAGAAACAGGCAGTGTTTGAAGACTCATAACGGTAAGACTCGATTGTTCAATAAGCTGCTTTAAACAAGATGTGGCGTTAAAAGCAAAAATCGCTTTAAAACAAACAGCCCCTTTCAATACAGCCTTATTCAATCCGCGCCATTAGATACCAAACGTTTTAAAACCCACTATTTTCCCTTCTCTCTATTTTCAATGCATTCACACAAAAAAACTAAAACAAAAAAGCCTGAACACAGGTTCAGGCTTTCAGGATCTAACATTGAATACTTAAGGTTTAAAACGTAAGGCTTATCGACTTTCTATAAACGCATTGCCAGTTCAGCGCCTTGGCGGATTGCACGCTTAGCATCAAGCTCTGCCGCGACATCTACGCCACCAATCAGATGCACAGGCAGGCCCGTCGCTTTCATCTCATCCACTAACGTGCGATTCGATTCTTGCCCAGCACACAAGACGACGTTATCGACGGCCAGCACTTCAGCGGTTTCACCCACACGAATATGCAGTCCTGCATCATCAAACTTATCGTAACTCACGCCCGTTTTCATCTTCACATCATGTTGCTTAAGCACAAGACGGTGGATCCAGCCGGTAGTTTTACCTAAGCCCTTGCCCATCTTCGACGTTTTACGTTGCAGTAAAAACACCTTACGATGATCAGTATTGTCGGAATGAGGTTCAGTTAGGCCGCCCGCATGCTGGTAAGTTTTATCTATGCCCCACTGTTGCAGCCATTTATCGGGGTTCAAGGTGCTCGACTGGCGCTCACACAAAAAGTGCGCCATATCGAACCCTATACCGCCGCCGCCAATCAAGGCCACCGTATTACCGACAGTCACTTCACCCGAGAGCACTTTTTGATAATCGACCACCCGTGGGTCGTCAAAACCAGGTAAGACTAAATCACGCGGCACAACGCCTGAGGCGATTACCACTTCATCAAACTTTTCCGTCGCCAACACACTGGCATCGAGGCGAGTGTTTAATCTCAGCTCCACCTTATGCAGCTTAATTTGGTTAATGAAATAACGAATAGTCTCGTTAAACTCTTCTTTCCCAGGGATTTTACGGGCGAGATTAAACTGACCACCCACCTCAGATTTCGCTTCAAACAAAACAACGTGATGGCCTCGCATAACGGCATAGACAGAAAACGCCATGCCCGCAGGACCTGCACCCATCACCGCAATACGCTTTTTATTGGCTGTGGGTAAGAAGTTGATTTCAGTCTCATAACAGGCGCGAGGATTCACTAAGCAAGTTGCGCGCTTGAGGGAAAAAGTATGATCAAGACAAGCTTGGTTACAGCCAATGCAGGTATTGATAAGCTCCGGCGTGTTCGCCGCAGCCTTATTCACAAACTCAGGATCAGCAAGGAAAGGCCGCGCCATCGACACCATGTCAGCTTGACCAGAGGCGATAATCTGCTCACCAATCTCAGGGGTGTTAATGCGGTTAGTCGCAATTAAGGGAACGGAAACAGATTGTTTGAGCTTTTCCGTCACCCACGCAAAGGCGCCACGGGGCACGCTTGTCGCAATGGTCGGTACGCGCGCTTCATGCCAGCCAATGCCCGTATTTAGAATGGACACGCCAGCTTGCTCTAACCACTGCGCCAGTTGCACTACTTCATCCCAAGTCGAACCGTTATCCACCAGATCGAGCATGGATAAACGGAAGATAATGATGAAATCTTTACCAACTTTTGCCCGTATCGCGTTAACAATCTCAATCGGGAATTGCGCCCGTTTTTCAAACGCACCACCCCATTCATCGGTGCGGGTGTTGGTGCGCGCACTGACAAACTGATTGATCAAATAGCCTTCAGATCCCATCACCTCAACACCATCGTAACCCGCTTTCTTGGCAAGGGCGGCGGAGCTGGCGTAATCCTTAATGGTCGAGCGCACTTGGCGACTAGACATAGCAGACGGCGTAAAAGGTGTAATGGGTGATTTAATCTTGCTCGGTGCTTGGGAAAAAGGATGATAGCCATAACGTCCCGCATGCAAAATTTGCATACAGATCTTACCGCCAGCCTCATGCACCGCCTGCGTTACCACGCGATGCTTACCCACTTGCCAAGGAAAACTCAGCTGACAGGCATGGGGCGTAAGGCGACCACGAAGATTGGGGGAAATACCACCCGTCACAATCAAACCTACACCGCCCAGTGCGCGTTCTTTGTAGAACGCTGCCAGTTTCTCAAATCCGCCCTTTTCTTCTTCCAAACCTGTGTGCATTGAGCCCATAAGCACACGGTTTTTGAGCTGGGTAAATCCCAGATCTAAGGGTTCTAATAAATGGGGAAACGACATTCAAACATCCTTTTAAAACAAGTGATTTAAATCAGCATACCTTGTGTCAAATCTAAGCTCAACCGTTGGATCGAGGCCATCAGTCAAAATCCTTTACAATTGTGTTTAGCCTGTAGCGCCATTTTCAGTTAGCATTGGCAGATTGGACTTATAAAGGAGTGGCAGATGTCCGCTAACCCATCGTTTTTCAAGAGAATATGTTTGTTTATTTGGCACACCCTGAACGGGACGCGTAAACTCATCCTCAATCTAATCTTTTTTGGACTCTTAGCCGCGATCATTATCTCCATTGGCAGTAGCGAAGATATCCAAGTTGAAGATAATTCGGCACTGGTGCTTAATTTAGCCGGCTCTATTGTCGATCAGAAACAACAAGTCGATCCCTTAGAAGCCGCATTCAAACAAGGCCCAAATGCCAACGCCGATGGTGAAATCCTACTCGCCGATGTGCTTTATGTCATTGACAATGCAGCGCAAGATCAACGTATTAGCGTACTAGTGCTCGATCTGGTCGATCTTAAACGTGCTGGGATCAGCAAACTACAATCTATCGGAAATGCACTCAATCGCTTTAAAGAGAGCGGTAAAAAAGTCATCGCCATCGGCAACTACTACGAGCAAAATCAATATTTCCTCGCCAGTTTTGCCGACACCATTTACCTCAATCCCCAAGGCGGTGTCTCGCTTGATGGCCTGAGTATGTACAACCAATATTTCAAATCGGCCTTAGAAAAACTCAAAGTCAAAGCGCATATTTTCCGCGTGGGGACCTTTAAATCTGCAGTTGAACCCTACATACGTGACAATATGTCAGATGCTGCGCGGGAAGCCAGTAGTGCACTGTTAGCCGATGTATGGCAAAGCTACACACAAACTGTCGCAGGCAATCGTAATATCGAACCGAATTCTCTGGTGCCCGACGCAACCACTTATTTGGCAGAGCTCGATAAAGCCAATGGCGATTCAGCCACAATGGCAATCAACATGAAATGGGTTGATAACCTAGCGACCACAGAAGATTTTCGTAAAACCATGCTAGAAACCGTAGGAAAAGCCAGCAGTGGTGACAGTTTCAAGCAAGTCAGTTTTTATGATTACTTAACCTTAGTGACGCCATTACCCAGCTTTGTAGAGCAAGACAGTGTTGGTATTATTGTGGCAAGTGGCACAATTTTGAACGGCACTCAACCTGCGGGCCAAATTGGCGGCGAAAGCACTGCCGAACTGCTACGTAAGGCACGTTTTGATAAGCACATTAAAGCCTTAGTATTACGTGTTGATAGCCCTGGCGGTAGCGCCTTTGCCTCTGAGCAGATTCGTCAAGAATTACTGGCACTTAAAGCAGCAGGTAAACCCGTGGTTGTGAGCATGGGTAGTTTAGCCGCATCCGGTGGTTACTGGATTTCAGCCAGTGCCGACTATATCTTCGCAACGCCAACGACACTCACGGGTTCGATTGGGATCTTTGGCATGATCACTACCTTTGAAGATTCATTGGCCAGTATAGGCGTGCATACCGATGGCGTATCGACCTCAGAATGGGCAGGATTATCTGTTACCCGCACACTTTCCCCCCAGATTGAAGCGATTATCCAACGTCATATTGAACGCGGCTATTCAGACTTTATCTCCCTGGTCGCTAAAGAACGTAAGATGACCATAGAACAAGTCGATAAGATTGCTCAAGGCCGCGTTTGGAGCGGTAAAAAGGCTCTTGAACTTGGCTTAGTCGATGAACTGGGTGATGTAGATGAAGCCATAGCTAAAGCCGCTAAACTCGCGGATATGACGCTATTTGATACCCGCGTCATCGAACAAGAGCTGACACCCGAACAAAAATTCATGCAGCAGATGTTTGCCTCAGTATCGAGCTACCTGCCCGCCTCACTAAGTCAGTCATCGATGTTAGAGCAAATGCTACAACAGTGGACTAGCAGTTTGAAAACGTTAACCTCTTTTGATGATCCAAATAACGTCTACATCTACTGTGATAGTTGCAATATGATGAACTAAATCTGCCAGCGTCTAGGTTGCAGCTCGCAACGTCAAGATGATGACAAAGACAAAGCCCGGATCTCCGGGCTTTTTTATTGGGTTTATGTCAGTAAAATCGTATAATTCGGCCACTTGAAGCTAAGAAAACGACAAGAATGACTAAACGCTCCATTTATGTTGCCTATACTGGCGGCACCATCGGTATGCAAAAGACCGATAACGGCTTTGTCCCCGTCGCGGGATTCCTGACTCAGTGCGTGCAATCTATGCCTGAGTTTTACCATGAAGAAATGCCGACATTTGTGATCCACGAATACTGCCCGCTTATCGACTCTTCCAATATGGCACCAACCGATTGGCAGATGATCGCCGACGATATACAAGCCAATTACGATAAGTACGATGGCTTTGTAATCCTTCACGGCACAGATACCATGGCGTACACGGCTTCGGCACTGTCGTTTATGCTGCAAGGCCTATCAAAACCTGTGATAGTGACGGGCTCGCAAATTCCCCTCGCCCAGTTGCGCTCAGACGGCCAAACTAATTTATTGAACTCACTCTACATAGCGGCGAATTATCCAGTTGCGGAAGTGTGTTTATTCTTCAATAACAAACTCTTTAGGGGCAATCGCTCGACTAAGGCCCACGCCGACGGTTTCGATGCTTTCGCCTCACCCAACTTCCCGCTACTGCTTGAGGCGGGGATCAAAATCAATCTGCGCGCAGGCAAAATCACGGTCGCCAACGATACCCCATTAGAAGTCGCTCATATCAGCCCACAACCTGTCGGTGTGGTGACCTTGTATCCTGGGATATCAACACAGATTTTTGAGAACATTCTGCAACAGCCAGTTAAAGCCCTCATACTGCTAACATTTGGTGTGGGTAACGCGCCGCAGGATGCCGCCTTACTCAAAACCTTAAGGCAAGCAGATGAACGTGGCATAGTGCTGGTGAATCTAACCCAATGTTTCCAAGGTAAGGTGAATATGGGCGGCTACGCCACAGGCAATGCATTAGCCAAAGCAGGCGTGATCAGTGGCGCCGATATGACCATAGAAGCGGCCTTAGCAAAACTGCATTATTTGCTATCTAAAAATTTGCAGCCAGCTGAGATAAAAGCGGCCATGTTACAAAATCTAGTCGGTGAACTGAGCATAGATTAAAGATAGTGTCTTCTAATCTGTTTGTTGCCCTCAAACGCTAGCAACAAAAAAAGCCCATACTTGATGGGCTTTTTTGATTTAAACTCAGACTAGATTTTAGTTCAGACTTAACAGCACTAAATGAGCGTTTATTTTAAGACTTTTGCGGACCAAGAGTTGCATTGAAGTTATTTGATATCAAATCAATGTTAGCATTGATATCACTAACAAAAGATAAAATGCTAGCTCCCCTTGCCAACCTCAGACTTACACCTAATTCCTAATAAAGCACACCTTGCAAGCCGATCTGCGCGGCCAGTCAGAAATTATAAATCCTGCGCTTTAAAGCCAGCAATCGGCTCACCGCGGAATTGCTTTTTCAGCTCGGCCTTAGACAGCTCATTTATTTTACCGTCAGATGCAATAGTGAAATGCTCTGTTTGCTCAAGCTTACGCGCTTGATACAACATCACCACCTGCAGAGTCGATTCACGCTGAGTCTCACTCAACACAGTACCATCCTCCCACTTACCCAGCTCAGCAGCACTGCGAAGCCTTTCATAAACTTCAATGGGCATTTGATCGATCACTTGATTGATATCCGTCATACACTTTTCCGCTTATGTAACACGATTCTGACTCGTGTAATGAGATAACCTACAAAACCAAACACAAAGCATATTCCGGCGATATTCGCCCGCATACCTTCGGCGGGTTCCCCACCCCAAAACCAAATCACCACACCAGCAATGAACAAGGTCATAGCAACGAAACTCTGATTCATTAAGCTGCTGGACTTTTGAATATGGCTAATGCGCGATAAGGACTCATTGTCGCCATCGGTTTTTGCTTGGCAATGGGGGCATGAAGGCGCTTTGCTCGACATACGTTTACGACACACCGGACATTCAATTAATGCCATATCAGCCTCGCCCTAACGTAACTTATCAACAACGGCGAGCATGGCAATCAGCGATGCTTCACCTAAATAAATACTGCGTTCTGGTGACCAACCCACAAAAGGATCGGCCAGATTGTTATTGTCTTTAAACGGCATCTCAAGGGTATTTGATAAACACTTGAAGGTCTGGGCAACCCAATTAGACGCTACGGTCAGATTCGCTTGGCCTGGCTCATCTTTATCATAGCCAAACTGAGTTTGAAAATCGGCACTGGCTAAGGTCAATGCTTGGCTAAAGTCCGCTTGCAGCTGCACGAGTTTATCATTGTAAGCGGGAACGCCTTCACAACCCGCTAGAAACACATAAGGTAAGCCTTCATCACCATGCACATCATAAAACAGGTCAACACCCGTTTGCTGCATCTTGTTGACGACGTGATATACCTCAGGGCTTTTTTCTAAACTCGGAGTTTGCCACTCGCGGTTAAGATTAATCCCAATCGCATTAGTGCGCAGGTGGCCTCTGACACTGCCATCGGGATTCATGTTGGGGACTATATAGAAATTAGCCTTATCAAGCAGCGCCTTTGCCGTGGGACAGTCATTATCGAGTAAACGATTCACTAGGCCTTCAACTAACCATTCAGCCATCGTTTCACCCGGATGTTGTCTGGCGGTGATCCAAATATTGCGTTTAGAAGGATCGCCATTCCCTACTTTCATCAGAGTAATATCGCGGCCATCTAAGGTCAGGCCTAAATGCTCTAAATTGACATCTGGGTGTAACTGGGCGCCGCTGAGTAAATCTAAATGACGCTCATAGCTGTAGGGTGCAAAGTAAGCGATTTGAATGGCATCGCAATCTAACTCTATGCTAATACTCAGTTTACCGTCTTGATATTGAGTCGGAATACGGAACCAATGCTGGCGATCATAACTGGCCACCGCCTGATAATCTTCCCATCCCTTGGTATAAGAAGCGGTTCCCGCATTGATAATATTCAAGGTGTAATGGTTACCCACTTCACCTTCAAATCGAAAATTGAACCATTGATAAAACTCACCACCCGCATCAGGGCGGATAGCAAGTTGAATATCGTCTTTATTATCAAGATTGACGACTTGGATATTTCCGCCATCAAAGTTGGCACTGATCCGCATAATGATTCCTAATAGGTTGTTAAAACTAAGGGCAATTTAATGGCGTGCGACAGATAGCACACGGCACATTTTATTATATGGCCGATAGAATAAACCAAAACATCCCAAGGGGAAAACGAAAGCCATTAAATTCAGTCAAGACACTTGCAATCGGCCTTTAATTAACCAGTTAACACGCCTAAAATCCACAAAAAAAAGAGCCTTTCGCTATAAATTAATGAAGATATTAGACCATAAAACTATAACCTTGGCCTCGTACTGTATTAATCAAGTTACGCGGCAAGCTGATATTGGCTAGCTTGCGGCGAGTGTTACTAATATGCATGTCCAGATTACGGTCAAATCGGCCCAAATCTTTCTGTAGCACTGAGCGCTGCAACTCTTGCTTAGTGATAACTTGGCCTTTTCTTTCAAAAAGATATTTAAATAATTTAAACTCGGTTTGGGTCAAATCGACATAGCGGGTGCCAATAGTGATCCTATAACTCATTTCATCAAAGTTAATCACTTTAGCCGCCACAGTCGCCATTTGCGGCGAGTGAAATTGACCAGCACAGAGACGCCGCTCTAAGGCACGTAAGCGGACAAAAATCTCTTTTATGCTAAACGGCTTACTCAGAAAATCATCTGCCCCCAATTCATAACCAGTGATGCGATCATCTTCATTGTCACGTGCTGAAATCATCAATACTGGCGTTGAACATTCACGCGCTTTTAGCAACTCAAACCCATTCATCTGTGGCATCACTAAATCAAGCACTATGATGTCTGGAGCAAAACTTTCAATGCATGCCAGACCCTCTATGCCATTAACCGCACACTTAACCTCATGCCCTTGCGTACATAGGGCATCAGCTAACCACACGCTAAACAATGGATCATCATCGACCAAGAGTATTTTACTCATCCTTAAAACCCAAACGAGAATCTATATCATTTATATTACCATGCGAATCGAGACGACTCTAGCGCTATTACATTCGTTAAGAAGTGTGATGTTGAAAACTGTGAACAAAATACGATATTAACAACCAATCAACGGATGATTAGCGACTCTAAAATCATCTCGTAAACTCCCAATAAAAAAGCGCCCTAAGGCGCTTTTTAGAAACTAAGAGTCTGAACTTAGCTTAGAATTTAACAGTTACACCACCGTAAATCACGCGGCCGACTGTGTCATATACTTGTGGAACTGTACCACCATCGCTACCGTTAGAAACACGAGAAGGTTCTTCATCTGTGAAATTCTTAACCCCTAAACTAACTGTAGTCATATCATTTACATGATAAGTACCAGCAATATTATGGTATAGCACTGCATCAACATCGTAGCCTTTAGCAAGATCAGACATCTCACCAATATAACGGTTGAAGTACATTAGGCTCCAATCTCCTTGGCCCGCAGATAGACTGAAATTATTTCGAACCCGAGCATAAGCACCGAAGTTACCGTCTATAGTACCTGTATACGTTTTGCTCTCTTGCTCAAAATTAATCAAATAAGTCGTATCGTTGTTAATTTTCCAATCTAAACCTAAGCCTTCGAAACTATAGGCTAAATTAAAATCGATACCACTAGTATCTTGGCTACCCACGTTAGTTAATGGATTAGTAAAGTTATCCAAATTACCATCAAGCGTGATCTTAAAGGTCTCACACGCAATTTCATCACCAGCATGACAATCTTTTAAACCGGCTTGCGCATCTAAACGAGTAATCGCATCTGATACTTTAAAACGCCAATAATCTAATGTGACAGACATTCCCTCAACATAACTAGGTGAATATACTAAACCAGCAGTGTAAGACTCAGATTCTTCTGGTTTCAAATCAGGATCTGACGTGTAATTCACTAAAATTTGTGGATCTTGCTCATTGCCCCAAGGATCATCTAAATAATCGTATGAACCAGTGTTACCACCGTATAGTTCACTGACACTAGGAGCTCGGAAGCCCGTTGCGGCCACGCCTCGAACCATCAAATCATCGGTCGCAGCATAGGTTAAACCTATCTTCCAAGTGCTTGCTTTACCAAAGGTTGAATAATCGTCTAAACGTAATGCGAATTCACCCGTTAATTTTTCAGTGAAGGGCACACTCACTTCTTGATAGACAGAAATGACATCGTAACTACCATCAGTTGGATCCTGTTGTGCCGCGGTGCTATCACCTGCAATCACTACTGGATCAGGATTGTAATACCCACTCTCGCGGCGATACTCAGTACCGATAGCAAAACCGACTGCACCAGCACTTACATCAAACAGCTCACCACTCAATACACCTGCTACAGTGTGTTGCTCATTGCCGCCATTAGCTTGTTCAAAATAACCCACATCATCAATAATATCTTGAGTTAATGATTGACCATTAAACCAAGCATCTGGATTAGCATAAACAGATTGTTTCATTTTAGTGGCATTAATCGAATTCGCGACAGAGGTTGAAGCCTTATTCTTGCCATAGGTATAAGACACGTCCCAGTTCATACCAGTATGAACATCTAGTGTACCAGCCAAATCACCTGAAATACGATATGTATCAGTATCTTGCTCATATACACGAGCACCAACATCATTAGTCCGACGACGATAGTTAACACGACCTGTTTTATCGGCCTCAATACCACCTGCAACCATAGCATTATCAAGTGTTATGCAAGGTGCACCAGCAGGCACACCTGCGGCATCACATACATTAAGCATGATATCTGCTGGTTGTGCGGCGAGTTGCTGATCGGACTTACGCTTGGTGTATAAAATATCACCTGATAACACCAGATCATTACCCAGTTCCTGGGTCATATTTGCAAATAAGCTATAACGTTTGCTTGGCGTTTGATACCAACTGTCTTTAGTAAAATCATAACCATTTTGCATCGCTCCCCATTCTTGCCCTTGGAGAGTTTTCATTTCCTGTACATTCTTACCATTTTCGTCAAGCACTGGCTGACCATTCTCATCTAGTTCATTACCTAGGAATGCGCCATTAGGGACAAAAGAGCTAGAACCTGGTTTCGTCCAATCACGATCAGATTGGATCACACCACGACGGTCTGAATAAGCAGCGCCGAAGGTGTAATTACCTCCATCGGTATTAAAACCGTATAGCGCACTGACCTCACCATTTTCGCCATCGCCTTTGTCTGTACTGCTACCGTTAAAGTCTAATTGGAAACCTTCAAAGTCTTTCTTCGTAATGATGTTAACAACACCTGCAATGGCATCTGAACCATAAACAGCAGAAGCGCCGTCTTTCAGGATCTCGACTCGAGCGATCATAGCAACAGGGATTGAGTTCAAATCCACAGAGCTGTTGGCACCAGAACCAGAGTTCACCATACGGCGGCCGTTCAGTAGCACAAGCGTACGCTCTGCACCCATACCACGTAAGTCAACTTGGGCAACACCGTCAGCACCGTTGTTTGTGGTTGAACCCACTGCCGCACCCGCCATCGAAGTCTGTACTTGCAACATTTGGTCAACCGATGTGAAACCTTCCGCTTTAATCGCAGCAGCATCGATAACGGTCACAGGAGATGCTGTTTCCATATCTTGGCGTTGAATGCGTGAACCCGTCACTTCAATACGCTCAACTTTTGCTTTTTCTTCAGCAGCAAATGCGCTTGACGTAACAAATGCACCTGTAGTGATAGATGCAACGATAGCTAAGTTAATAGCTGACGCAACTTTCGTTCTTTTGATCATGTATGAATGCTCCCTAGATCTTACTATTATTTTTATGCTTACAGCTTGTACAGTTATTGCTGTACTAGTGTTGCACCTGATACTGAGGATTCACTTTAACTCCGTCAATGCTCAAAATTTTAACCAACAAAAACATATTGTTAATTGTTGTAATTTATTTGGTTAATAGATTTGACACTTATTTTTTAATACCCTTATTTTACACATTAAAACAGAGTTAGTTACTACAACTCATGAATTAAGCAGATCTTAACACTGTTAACAAGAAATATATCGGCAACATTTTGCACATTGAAAAATGTGACAAAGATCACACTTTTAAACATTTATCAAAGCTACCTAAAAGAACAGTGTATTGATTAACTATTGTTAAATCTGCATATCTAGCAATATCCACAGATAGCCAAAGCGCTAAAATACCGATAAACATAGATAAATTGCATTAAAACAGAGATACACTATGTATCAATTGTGCTAATTATGCATTTTAACAACGTCTAAAATTATGGTTTAACAATTAAGGTACAAATAATTCTGCACGCCTTTGAAATGACTATTTGTTACTGATCTTGCATATTAATTTTGAATATAAGTATTAGCTTCCAATCCCTCTAAACACTCCCTATTTCTTATTCTTAAATAAATGACTTACATCTCATACGGACCACATTCAAGGACAAATTTTCTTTATAAAAAAAGCGACCACTTAGGTCGCCTCTTATAGTCTGTATCATCAAACTGATGTTTACTCGGGTTTGATCAACTCAAAATGTTGATATGCCCGTGCGGTTGCAATACGGCCGCGGGGCGTGCGTTGGATAAAGCCTTGCTGGATCAAAAAGGGTTCTAGCACATCTTCAATGGTTTCGCGTTCTTCACCTATGGCTGCTGCTAAGTTATCGAGTCCAACTGGGCCACCCATAAACTTATCGATAATGGCGAGTAGTAACTTGCGGTCCATGTAATCGAAACCTTCATTATCGACATCCAGCAAGTCTAGTGCATGATCGGCAACAAACTTAGTGACAGCGCCATCATGCTTCACCTGCGCGTAATCCCGCACGCGGCGAAGCAGTCGGTTAGCTATCCGCGGTGTACCACGTGAACGGCGTGCGATTTCAAATGCTCCTTCAGCATCAATATCCAGTTCCATCACCTGCGCCGAACGCGTGACTATGGTGCTTAAATCTTTGATATTATAGAACTCAAGCCGCAACGGTATCCCAAAACGCGCCCGAAGTGGTGAGGTTAACGCCCCTGCCCTTGTTGTCGCGCCCACTAGAGTGAACGGCGGTAAATCAAGCTTGATAGAACGTGCCGCTGGCCCTTCACCTATCATGATATCCAGCTGGTAATCTTCCATCGCGGGATACAAAATCTCTTCTACCACTGGACTTAATCGGTGGATTTCATCGATGAATAACACATCACCGGATTCGAGATTGGTCAAAAGTGCGGCGAGATCTCCCGCTTTTTCCAGCACAGGCCCAGAGGTGGATTTAATGTTCACCCCCATCTCGTTCGCAACAATCATGGCTAAGGTGGTTTTACCCAATCCCGGCGGACCGTAAATCAACATATGATCTAAGGCTTCATTACGATTCTTTGCCGCTTGAATAAACACCTTAAGCTGTGCCCGAGTGTCATCTTGACCCGTGTATTCATCGAGCATTTTAGGACGCATCGCCCTGTCGATGGATTCATCTTGAGCTTGGATCTGCGGCTGGATGAGTCTGTCTGCCTCAATCATTGTTATTCCTTATCGCAGCTTTCATCTTAATTATCATCATTGTTCAATTAAAGCATCGATTTAAGGGCGGCTTTGATCAGAGTTTCTGAATCCATGCCCTCTTTGTAGGCTGCAGAAACCGATTTGCTGGCCTGCGGTGGTTTATAACCCAGCGAAATTAAAGCTGAAATAGCATCTTCTTCGGCGCTATTGACTGTCGGTGCGGGTGAGTAATTGGATTGCAGCACGAACTCACGCTCTGAGCCTGCGGAGGCTTCCATCAAGCTCTTGAGCTTATCGCGCATTTCTACCAGTAACCGCTCGGCTGTCTTCTTACCAACACCGGGTAATTTCACTAAGGTCACTATGTCATCGCGCTCAACGCAACCCACAAATTCTCCGGCTGTCATGCCTGATAAAATGGTCAGTGCGAGCTTGGGACCGACACCATTGGTCTTGATCAGTAAGCGAAATAACGCCCTTTCCTGCTTAGTGATAAAACCATAGAGTAGCTGTGCATCTTCACGCACCACAAAGTGGGTGTAGACCATAGTTTCATGATTAACTTCAGGCAGCTCATAAAAGCTAGTAAGCGGCATCTGCAACTCGTAACCCACACCGTTAACATCGATCAAAATTTCTGGTGCTTGTTTCTCAACGAGCACGCCCCGTAAACGACCTATCATCTGTACCGTCCGTATGTTCTTGCCGTTGCCCGGCCACTCAATGCAATTAAACTCTGGCTGGTGTGATAATGACACACAGCAACACCGAGTGCATCTGCGGCGTCAGCTTGTGGGGCTGCGGGTAATTTAAGTAGTTGTTGGATCATGTGTTGTACTTGGGCTTTCTGCGCTCGCCCCGTACCCACGACGGCACTCTTAATTTGAGTCGCACTGTATTCGGCCACAGGTAAATTGGCGACTGTGGCAGCAACAATGGCCGCGCCGCGTGCTTGGCCTAACTTGAGCGCAGAATCGGCATTTTTTGCCATAAATACGCGCTCAATCGCAAATTCGTCCGGTTGATACTGACGAATAATCTCAGTGATCCCATCAAATATTTGCTTGAGCCTGCCAGGCAGTTCTTCAGACGAAGTGCGAATACAACCACTGCCGAGGTAAATCTGATGCCGTCCCTGACATTGGATCACGCCGTAGCCTGTGATCCGTGAACCTGGGTCAACACCTAAAATAATTGCCATTCAATACCTTATATGGGATCTACATTTGCGTCCCTTGCGTCCCTGTTCCTACGTTAGCGTTTGCGAGCTAAAATTGGCATCAATTGACGCCCTAATTCAGCTCACAGTCAATCTAGCCTAGGCTTGCCATCACATCATCGGAGATTTCCGCATTATGATACACCTCTTGCACATCATCGTGATCTTCAAGGGTGTCGATAAGGCGCATAAATTTTTCGGCGGTTTCTAGATCAAGCTCAGCTTTCGTCGAGGCTATCATCGCGATTTCGGCATTATCCGCCACAAAATGGGCTTTATCGAGCGCCTCTTTCACCATATAGAAATCAACGGGATCGGTAAACACATCCACAGAACCATCATCATAGCTGACAATATCTTCCGCGCCCGCTTCAAGCGCCGCTTCCATCAATGCATCTTCATCAGTTCCCGGCGCATAGGATAACACCCCACGCTTAGTGAACAGATAAGAAACCGACCCATCCGTGCCTAAGTTACCGCCCGATTTACTAAACGCATTGCGCACACCGCTCACAGTCCGATTACGATTGTCCGTCATGGTTTCAACCATCACAGCAGTGCCGCCTGGGCCATAACCTTCATAGAGAATGGTTTCGAGTTGCTGGCCTTCTAATTCACCGGCGCCGCGTTTAATCGCACGCTCAACCGTGTCTCGGGTCATATTGCCACCGAGGGCTTTATCGATGGCGACACGTAATCGTGGATTAGAGTCGGGATCTGAGCCACCTTCACGGGCTGCAACGGTTAACTCGCGAATGAATTTAGTAAAGAGTTTACCGCGTTTAGCATCTTGAGCCGCTTTACGGTGCTTAATGTTGGCCCATTTACTGTGACCTGCCATGGGAAGTCTCCTCTACTTAGGTATCATCTAGGTGCCATCGCAAAGCTTATCAAGAGCCGAAGGTGGAATGAGACTAAATAACGGCTATTTACTTAAAGGATTGAACTAACAGATATTGATAAGCGGTGGAATGACAGTTCACTAAAACAAACCGAGGCTTATGCCTCGGTTTTCGGTACGACAAAAAATAACTGACAAGGGTTAACCCAAATCGACTTACACAAAAACGATTTACATAATGTCGATTTGAATAAGGTCGATTTACAAAAGTCGCCTTACAAAGCCCTCTTACAAAAGATCAGTCTTCCGCTTTAACAGCTTTCTCAACCACGGCAATACCAAGTTCAGCTAATTGCTGCGGATTGGCAAAACCAGGCGCGTTAGTCAGCGGACAAGCGGCAGTGGTGGTTTTCGGGAACGCCATCACATCGCGGATTGAGCTTGCGCCCGTCATCAGCATGATGATGCGGTCTAAACCAAACGCTAAACCAGCATGTGGTGGTGTGCCGTAACGCAGCGCTTCTAACAGGAAGCCGAACTTCTCTTTAGCTTCATCGTCAGTAATGCCCAGAATACGGAATACCGCAGACTGCATTTCTTGGTTGTGGATACGCACCGAACCACCGCCTAATTCGCAGCCGTTTAATACCATATCGTAAGCATCAGAAACACGATTTGCTGGGTTAGCTTCAAGTTCAGCTGCCGTTACACCACGCGGTGCGGTGAACGGATGGTGAACCGCGTGGAAGTTGCCGTTGATTTTCTCAAACATTGGGAAGTCAACTACCCACAGTGGACGCCATTCACCTTGCAATAAGCTAAAATCTTCGCCCGCTTTAAGACGCAGTGCGCCCATAGATTCGGCAACCACAGTCGCCTGATCTGCACCAAACAGGATAATGTCACCAGTTTGCGCGCCAGTGCGGCTCACGATTTCATTGACTATGCTTTCGTTTAAGAATTTTAGCACAGGTGATTGAATGCCTTCTAAGCCAAGGCTTAGGTCATTAATCTTCATCCACGCTAAGCCTTTAGCACCATAGATGCCAACAAATTTAGTGTAATCATCGATTTGCTTACGAGACAGCGCAGCGCCGCCCGGAATACGCAGTGCAGCAACACGGCCTTCTTCATCGTTCGCAGGACCAGAGAATACCGCAAATTCGACTTCTTTGAGTAAATCGGCAATGTCCACCAGCTCTAATGGGTTACGTAAATCTGGCTTATCTGAACCGAAACGACGCATCGCTTCGTTGTAGGTCATGCGCGGGAACTCGCCGAGATCGACGTTCAGCATTTCAAGGAACAGACCACGCATCATCTCTTCGGTTTTCGCCATCACTTGCTCAGAGCTCATGAAAGACGTTTCGATATCGATTTGGGTGAATTCTGGCTGACGGTCGGCACGTAAGTCTTCATCACGGAAGCATTTTACGATTTGATAGTAACGATCAAAGCCTGACATCATCAGTAACTGTTTAAACAACTGTGGTGATTGTGGCAAGGCAAAGAACTGACCTTTATAAGTACGGCTTGGTACTAAATAATCGCGGGCACCTTCTGGGGTTGCCTTGGTCAGGATCGGGGTTTCTATGTCTAAGAAACCGTTTGAGTCGAGGAAACGACGCACAGAACTGGTGACTTTAGCGCGGAAAATTAATCGCTGCGCCATTTCTGGACGACGTAAATCTAAGTAACGATACTTAAGACGTTGCTCTTCGCTGTTGTTCTGGTAGTTATCCATGCTCAATGGCAGTGGATCGGCAGCATTGATAATCGTCAAGGCTTGACCTAAGACTTCAATCTCACCCGTCTTCATTTGACCATTGACTTGGCTATCAGGACGGGCACGAACTAAGCCTTTGACCTGAACGCAAAATTCGGCGCGCAGCGTGCTAGCGACATTGAACACCTCAGGTAAGTCTGGATCATAGACCACTTGGATGAGACCTTCTCTGTCTCTTAAATCTAAAAAGACAACGCCACCCAAATCACGGCTACGATTAACCCAACCTACCAAGGTAACTTCTTGTCCAACGTGAGACTTATTGACGTCTCCACAATAATGACTGCGCATCTAACTCTATCCTTTATCCGGAAACCGGTGCTTTGGAAATAATCAAAACGAGATAAAAGCGGCATTATAGTAAAATAATGCCGATTACCAAAGTACTTCACACTTAGGCGGTGAAGTATCAAACAGTTTTACGCCCTTGACTAGAGGCGAACGCACTATCTGAGCATGAGCGTTCAAAAAAACATCAAGCTGAGCGATAACAACGCCCGCCGCTACTTTTTGCTTGGTACATCAGCTGATCGGCTTTTTTCAACAAACCTATCGCTGTGTCACCATCGCGGGGGTAAATCACCACGCCGATACTAACGGCGATGCTGACACTGACGCCTTGAATAAGCAAAGGGCTCGACAGTGCCTGTAGAATATTATCAGCAACTTGGGTTGCAGCATCGAGATCTTGAACACGATTTAGCAGGATAACAAACTCATCGCCGCCAAATCGCGCAACGGTATCGGATCCACGGATAACCTTGGTTAACTTTTGGGCGACCAGTACCAGTAATTCATCGCCAATAGGATGACCGTGTTGGTCATTGATTTGTTTAAAACCATCGAGATCGATGAATAACAAAGCGAAATGTGCCTGTTCTCTGCGATGAGATAGCAAAGCTTGGGTTAGTCTGTCATCAAGTAAGGCACGATTGGGCAACTGAGTTAAAGCATCATGATTAGCCACATGCAACAAACGTTTTTCTGCCACCAATCGCTGGGTGATCTCACGATTTAAGCGACGATTCACTAACAACACCGCCACCATCACTAAGCACAAGATTATCACGCCAAACACGATATAACGCAGCCATTGCAGATATTTAGCGCTCTCTGTCGCCACTGAAAATGACACCCAGCGCGTATATATTTTTTGCTGATGTTGAGCATCAACCAAAGCCAAAGCTTTATTAATCAGCGGCACCAGCGGCGCAAATTGAGGATAAACACCAATATGACTGTGTTGATCGGCGAGATCACTGAGCAGCGACATTTTTAGTGTCGGATAGTGGCTGGTTTTCAGCTCAGAAGCTAAAGTCACCACTTTATCGATAAACACATCCGCATTGCCATTCGTCACGGCCGCTAATCCGGCCTGCGTATTTGGCACTATGACTAACTTGAGCGAAGGCTCCAGACTCATCAATTGCGCCACCAAATGATATCCCTCAACCACAGCCACCCTTTGACCTGCGAGCTGAGCAATATTAAAAACCGAGACTTGTTCCAGTTGCGACACTAAGGCCCACGGCGATGGCCAATAGGCTTCACTAAACGCTAAACGCTGCTGGCGCTCCGCCGTTTGCGCGACACTGCCGGCTAAACTCACCTCGCCCTTTTGCAACGCCTCGATTAACGAATGCCAATCATCAAAGGCAACGGGCGTGAGCTTAAGTTTGAGTTGTTCCTTGAGCAATTTGACGATATCGCTATTGATCCCCGCAAACTCACCCTGTTCATCCATAAACTCCATCGGTGGCCATTGTTTTAGATAACCGACTTTGAGCTCGCCTACGCTTTCCACATAGGCCTGCTCAGCGGGGCTTAAGCTGACATGACGCTCAGCTTGGGTAAAAACATGATCTTTAGGATTGAGCATCCATTTATGTTCAATCTCAGCAAATTCTTGATTGCTAATACTGTTAAACCCATTGGCTATCCTCTGTGTAAGGCCAGCATCATCGCTACGGGTCAGCACATAAATGTTGGTGCTAAATTCGAGATCAGGATACTGGCTAAAGTCAGACCAGCCTTTATTGAGCAGTAAATAATGGGATGTCCATGCACCCGCGGCGATAAAACCGACAACTTCTCCAGACCTCGCCCCCGCCACCATGGCATCCATACTGTCGTAATAACGCAGTGACACTTGGGGTAATGCTTTACGCAAATCCACCAAATAAGGTGCTGTAGGCACCACACCAATACGTTTACCTTTTAAGCTGTCTAAATCGATTAACTGTTGCTGATAGAGAAAGAGTCGACTCTTCACCGTATATAAATGCCAAGCCTGAGTAAGGCCCGTTTTAACATCATCACTTTCTGGATAACCTATGTGGGCATCGGCGAGACCGCGACGAACATCGTTCACGCTGGAGTTCATATCACCAGAAATAAAATCAACGGCAATACCCGTTTTCTCAGACCACAGTTGCCACATGTCCACATACAAACCATGGGGTAAATCATCGACCCCTAAGTCCACAAAAGGCTCGGCGCCCAGTTGCATCGAAATAACAATCCCAGCTTGTTGACGTTGATAGCCAAGCCAACGTCGCTCCGTTTGCTGAATAAAGTGCGCATCGAGCGCAGTGAAACCTTTATTGATTTTATCGACTAATGCAAGATTGCCCTTTTGAACTGCAGGTACAAACTGCATCGCCTTAATTTGAAGGCGGGCAGTATTGGGAAAGTTTGCGGCAATCTCTTGGGATGAGTCGGGATCTTTCAAATAGCCTTCTAACCCCGCAAAGACTACGATCTCGCCCGCGGCGACCCCTGCCAATAATTTCTCACGACTTTCGTAGCGTTTAAACACAAGCTGCGGTTCGATACGGTGTAATTCCGCTTCATGGGATGAAGCCGCTACCACACCAATTTGAAAGGGGATCAGTTCTTTGATGGATTTTTTGCCCTGCAAGGATTTATGCAAATACAAAAAAGTGCCCACATCCGCAATGGGCACTGCAAAATCAAATTCTTGCTCTCGCTCTGGGGTTTTCCCCATGCCGATATGCACTTGCGCCTTACCTTGCCGCAGTTGATCAAGGGACTCGTGCCAGTGGCGCGCCACAAAAACGACTTGGGTATGGCTTTGTTTAGCCCACTCTTTCCATAAATCAACCAGTAATCCAGTCGGCTCGCCATCGTTGTCGACATATTGATAGGGAAAGCTATCCTCACCCATAACGATGATTAATGGCTCAGAGGACAACGGACTTGCCTGCCCCGTTATGCTCAAAAAACAGCTGCACAAGATCACAATTAAGTGGATCACAAACTTCAAGTTGAGCCCTTAGTACTTGATGTACATGTAACGATTTTGTTATCTATTAAGTATTAGACAAAAATTTATCGCAAATTACTAGCATGAGACTTGCTGCTAATCGCTCTGATTCGTTAAAATGCACAGTTGAATTCCCATGAAAAATCTCAGATGAACGTTTCTCAAGACACTATCTACGCTCAAGCGAGCGAGCATATTAGCGATTTCCAGTTTGATAACCGTGTAGCAGGCGTATTCAGTGACATGATCCGCCGCTCAGTGCCTGGATATGCGCAAATTATCAATACCATAGGCGATTTTGCAGATCGTTTCGTCATGCCAAATACTCAAATTTACGATTTGGGTTGCTCACTCGGTGCCGCGACCTTAAGTATTCGTCGCCAAATCCAAGGCCGCCAATGTCGCATTATTGCTGTAGATAACAGTGAATCTATGGTCGCACGCTGCCAAGAGAACCTGAATGCCTATGTCAGCGATACGGATGTCGATCTGGTTTGCGGTGATATTCGCGATATCGATATTCAAAATGCGTCATTGGTGGTACTCAACTTTACCTTGCAATTTTTACCGCCAGAAGACAGAGAAACCCTGATAGCGAAGATTTATCAAGGTCTGAATCCCGGCGGGATGTTAGTACTATCAGAAAAAATTCGCTTCGAAGATGCCCCGATCCAAACCCTATTGGAAGAGCAACATTTAGACTTTAAACGCGCTAATGGTTACAGTGAACTTGAGATCAGCCAAAAACGCAGTGCGCTGGAAAATGTCATGAAGCCCGACACCTTAACCACGCATCAACAACGACTCACCAGCCAAGGCTTTAGTCACTTTAGTCTCTGGTTCCAATGCTTTAACTTTGCTTCTATGGTGGCCATCAAGTGATCAGCTTTAGCTCGTTTTACCAACAAATCGCCGATTCGAATCTACAGCACTGGCTCGAAACCCTGCCGAGCATTTTAGGCAAGTGGCAACGAGATCATAAACACGGCAACCTGCCAAAGTGGGAAAAAGTGCTCAACAAGCTGCACTATCCAGCACCCGACCAAGTGGATTTTGTTGATAGCGTGACCGTCGGTAGCGGCGAGCAACTTAGCCCAGGCGAAAAAGAGAAGCTTGAAAACCTGCTGCGTTTGTTTATGCCATGGCGTAAAGGCCCCTTCCACATTCATGGCATCCACATCGATACCGAATGGCGCAGTGACTGGAAATGGGACCGCGTTAAGCAACATATTTCGCCGCTGAAAAACCGCACTGTGCTCGATGTCGGTTGCGGCAGTGGTTATCACATGTGGCGCATGTTGGGCTCAGGTGCCAAACGTGTCGTCGGTATCGACCCTTCACCGTTGTTTTTATGTCAGTTTGAAGCCGTCAAACGTTTAGCGGGCACACATCACCCTGTACACCTGTTACCATTGGGTATTGAAGAGCTGCCACCGCTCGATGCATTTGACACGGTTTTCTCCATGGGTGTTTTGTATCACAGACGTTCGCCTATCGATCACTTGTTACAGCTGCGTGATCAATTGCGCACCGGTGGTGAGCTCGTGCTAGAAACCTTGGTGATAGATGGCGACGAAAATGCCGTACTCGTGCCTCAAGATAGATATGGCAAAATGAATAATGTATGGTTCATTCCGTCCGTTGCCGCGCTCATGCTATGGTTAAAAAAGTGTGATTTCACTGATATCCGTTGTGTCGATACCGATGTCACAGCCCTTGCCGAGCAACGCCGTACCGACTGGATGCCCAACGAATCACTGGTTGAATACCTAGATCCTAACGACATCACCAAAACGGTTGAAGGTTATCCTGCGCCCAAACGCGCCACGATTATCGCGGTGAAAAATCAGCCTAATCAGGATTTAAACTAACCTTTTCAGTCTGAAGTAAGCGAATATCAGTCATTGCGTCCTCAAGGTTTGAGTTGGTAATGGCTGATATCAAAAGCCGAAAGATCACCATTCATCTAGTTAATCTGGAATATGTAAGTGTTCAGCAGCTTAGTGTAACTCCTTCCTTGAATAGCAATACATTTGCGACTCCCCCCCTTATCGTTGACATCCAGAACAGAACAGGGTTTCATGCATAACAATGACTTGAAGCTAACTCAATTGGATACTAAGTCAAAGTTAACTCATTCCATCACAGATGCAGAACACATAACCCATGTTAAAACCCACTTTACTGGTTAGCCTGTTTGGCTTGAGCCTTTATGTTACGAATGCCGCCTATGCGGCGCCAAGCCCTGTTCCCCTTTTAGTTGAACAATGCCTGCGTTTGCCAAGTATTGATCTTGCGACTGTGTTCGCCAATGCGCGTTTAACTGCGTCTGAATTAGCCTTGGCCCAGCGCGCGCTTATTTTTGAGCAACAGATGTTAGGGCTTAATAATATCAACGACAGACTCAACTATTACCGTGGGTTTAACTTACCAAGTGAGGAACGCGAGGGTCTACTGCAATGCCAGCTACACCTCGCCGACACCCTGTCGCAACTTCTCAGCCAAACTGAATTGAGCCAACTAGCCTACGCCTTAGCCCAAGGCAATGCAGAACAAATACTACTGAGCCAACAGCTTAAACAATTGCTACAACAACATTGGAGCGCCGAGGAGAAAGCGAAATTACATACTGCACAAGCCAGCATAGGCCAAGGGTTAGGCAGTCAACAATTTAGTCTTGCCTTCAATGGCAGCCAATGCCAACCTGAAGTGACTCAGCAGCAACATCTGCATAAAAAAGAGGATAAAAGTGACGAGCCGAAGCCCGACAGTTCAAAGCAGAGCGACTTTTCTGGCACTATCGCCAGTTACTTACTGACGCAGGAAAACGCCGTATGTCGCCAAAATGTATGGCAGGCCTACCAAGCCAGAGCCAGTGAAACCAATCAAACGGCGTTAGAGCGAATTGCTGAGCAGCGCCAACAAGCCGCCACTGCTGCAGGCTTTACCGATTACAGCGCATTAGTGCTTAGTTCGCAGCAGTTATCGTCCCCTGAATTAGTCAAAGCTTTTCTTGATAGCCAAACCCAAGATCTGCAAGTGGCTCCCTGGGATATTGGGCGAACCCTGTCACAACAAGCATCAGCCAAGGTGCCGACATGGCAAACCTCTGACGTCTTGAGTCGCAGCTTTACTTATCTGCAAGTGTTTGGTTTGCAGTTTGAGACCATAGAAACCGCTAAGGTCGATAAAATACCTGCCGATCCCAATCGGCCACATATCGTCAGGGTCTACCACCAGCAAAGATTGTTAGGTGAAATCTATGTGGCGTATAACCCAAATCCACAGCAAGGTAGTCAACAGCAGACATTGCGTCAAAGTGTACTCGGCCAGCAATTTGGACAACAAGCTTTAGATCTCAAGCCACAGCTGAGTAACTACAAAGACATTGAGCAATTAACCGAGTCTATCGCAGAGGCTGTCACTTCTCTTGCTAAAGCGAGCCATTTCTACCTCAACAATGCCATGGGACAGAGTCAAGATAGCTATTTTGTGGCGAGTCTTTGGTTAGCAGAAGTACTGCGCCATCAACTCTTTCCGCAGTTTGAGCACACCTATTTACAGGAGCGTGAAACACTGGCTAAAGCTTATTCGAAGCAGCTTAAAGTCTTTCGCGCTAAGGTTGCAGTCAACTTTTACCAAAACTCAAGTGCACAAGTCTACCCCGATCTCGGTGCGGAGTTTAATGCTAGCTTTGGTCAAGACTGGCCACAAACACAGGATTATCCTTATAGCTTCAATGCTATCGCCAACGAAGGACCGCTCTACTACCAATCACTCTGGCAAGCATCGCTAGCCCAGCTGATAGCTCAATCCACATTCAACTGCCAAGACAAACTAAAATTATTCAATGTATTAGTCATCAATGAAGACGCTTTAAGCTTCAGTGACCAATTAAAAGCGGTCATTGGCGCCCCCGTTGATAGTTCTGCGCTGATCCAAAGGATCTCAAATAGCGCCGCTTCAGAACATGCTGACAGCTCCAACACCCAAGCTTTCGACGCAATAGGTTCTTGTGCGTTTTAAGTGTGAATGCTTAGGATGTGTTTGTGACTCGCTCGGGCGCAAACACTGAAAATCGTCATGATTAGCCTCTCTATCCCCTCAATAACTTAGCGCGACATAGTTAGCTGTATGTCGTGAAAACGACTGACTCTATGATATTTAATTGAAAAAGTCGTAAGAAGTGGCCACTATAAGCCCCAATCTATCGTTTTTTTGAGATTATAATGACTCGAGCTAAATCTACCTTAGAACAATGGCGTATTTTGCAAGCGGTGGTCGATTTTGGCGGCTATGCCCAAGCGGCCGAAAAACTCAACAAGAGTCAATCGTCACTTAACCATGCCGTTGCCAAATTACAGCATCAGTTAGGTATCGAGCTACTCGAAGTCAAAGGCCGTAAAGCCTATCTCACCCCGCAGGGCGAAGTGCTGCTGCGCCGCTCACGGCATGTCACCCAAGCCGTTAACGAGTTAGAACAACTTGCGAGTAATCTCGAACAAGGGTGGGAGCCGACACTCACGATTGCCCGTGAAATTATCTATCCGATGGAAAGCTTAGTGTGTGCCCTCAATGCGTTTCTACCCCACAGTCGTGGCACTCGAATCATCATGCTGGACTCAGTGATCACCGGCACTCAAGAGCTCATTCTGCAGAGTAAAGTCGATATTGCTATCTGTGCAGGGGTGCCGCCTAAAGGGTATTTATCCGAACCCTTATGTGAACAAGAACTCTACCTCGTCTGTCATCCAAATCACCCACTCGCTGACTTAGGCACAATTGAAGACGATAAACTACTGGCACAATATTTACAGTTAGTGATTAAAGATACTGGAGTGCAATCCAACATTGATATCGGCTGGCTCAAAGCTGAGCAGCGCTGGACTGTCTCTAACTTCCATGAAGCTAAAGTCATTTTAAATCAAGGCATTGGTTTCTGTTGGATCCCCTCTTTCTTAGTCCAAGAAGAATTGGCTTCGGGTAATCTAGTACGTTTACATCTTGAGGGCAGCCAAAAACGTCGCATCATGTTGAGCTTAGTGATCCCTAAAAGAGATCAACAAGGGCCTGCATCAAAACTGCTTGCTTCCTTGATTTTAAAACAGCATGGAATTGAAACGACGAATAGTCATTAACAGCAAGATACAAAAAGAGTTATCAATTCGAGTGAGCCAAATGATAAATGCCAACTGCTGATAAAATGCTTAGTTCTTAGTGGTACTGAGAGGTTGTTTCGAAAAAGATGATGAACAGCGAATCATGGGAATAGTTAAAGCCTAATCTTACACACTAAAGTCGACATAGCGTGCTTGTTGATAACCCAAATATTGCGGCTGAATAAATCCCGTCTCCTGCAAGAGGTCATCCTCAACATATAACTCGCTCTGCAAAGACACATTCGTATTCGCGCTAGCACTGATATTTGAAGACTGCTCATTTACATTGTTTGCGGACAAAACATCCGTAGATTGCAAATTGCTAGGCAGATCATTTGAAGATGCCAGATAAGAAGGCTGAATATTGGCTTGCGACGTCATATCGACACGAGCTGAAGGTCCGGCACTAGCTTGTGCAACCGCGGCATAATAACGGCTTGCAACACTATCGGATCTTGAGATAAAACCCGTCGCTAAATCCGCTGAAGTTGAAGCTTCTCCAAATGCTAAAGTTGCGGTCGGTGGCTCAATCGTTTCCACTGTGGTCGATGTAATGACTGAGTCACTGATATCAGAAGAGGTTTTCGAACCCGTATCAATGACTCTCGTGTTGACCGTTTGCGCTTCGATCGCTTGTTTTAGCTTATCAAGCGCAGTAGAGGCGGGGGTGAATACAGCCTCTTGGGGCTGAACAATATTACCGGACTCATCAACATCTCCCGTCACTACAGGTGTATGTTTTTCTAACGGTGGCAACTCTTTGATTTGTGCATCTGCGTCTATTAATGTTTGAGCCGTTTGCAAGTCAACAATTTGTTTTTGTCGCTCCTCTGCCAGCATCACCTTAGCTTCATTCATTTTTTGCAAGGCTTCCGCGGCAACACGGATATCCGCTGATGACGGGTCAACAGGAGCCATTGCTGCGGCATAAACTTGCTTCATTTTGTTTATCGTTGCAAGCGGGTCGCCTCCCACTGGAGAGACATCAATCTGCACTTCGCCATCGGTGGCGTAACGTTGGCCATCAGCACCCTTTTCATACTTAAAACTCGGGCTCTGAGCGTATTGTCCTCCGACGGTTGCATGGGCATGCTCATGGGCTTTAACCTCTGAATCTCGAGTTTTAAGTTCATCGACTTGCTGTTGCTGTTGAGCCTGTGCTTTTTCTTGGGCTTGTATCTCTTGTTCCTGAGCCTGCTGAACCAGTGATTGCTGCTTTGCCTCTTCCGCTGCTGCTATTTGCTGTTTCCGCGATTCTTCTTCCTGTACTTGCTTTTCAAGCTGATTATCATTTGGAGCAAAGACAGCAGCTAAGACTTGTTGACTATCATCTGGGTTAGACGCTGTCGCAGGAACATCTACAGGACTAGCTTGAGCCTGAGCTTCACCAAAAACTTGAGTAAATTGCTCTAACACAGTCGGTTGAACAACATCATTGCTAGCGGATTGATCTGTGGCTTGCGTAGAGTTTGACTGACCAACAGGCCCAGCACTCGTTGCTACACTCTTATTTACAGCACTCTTATTTACAGAACTGTTGATTGCAGAATCAGTCGTAGTGGGATCAACTAACGCAGCTCCAGTAAAGACAGTTTGTGGTCCAAACACTGCCGCTAAATCAGGCATTATTGGAGAAATATCACCTGTATTGGATGGATTGAAAGCAGGAATATCAGTACCAGTAGTGCCAATTGATGGACTCAGAGGCGTAAAAATATCAACGGGAATATTGCTCGTTACACTGAGATTTGGACTTATTGTAGCCAAGGAATTTACCCCAAGTCCGCTATTACTCGCCCCCGCGACAAGCGAAAATACCTGAGTAGAAATAGGTGCCGCAATCTGTCCCCCGCGCACACCAGAAATGGATCTTGGTCCTGTTAACAAACTAAAACTCGCATCGGCATGTAAGCTCGCTCGATCATTTAACGTATTTACCTGAGGATTGCTCCTTGGCGTTGGTACGGAAAAAGGAGCGACCTCGAGTGCTTGGCTTGCACCATTCAGTACAGGAAGTACAGATGAAACAGCACTAGAGGCAGCAAAAGACACATTCGGTGATAAGTGGAGAGATTGGGAAACGTTAGCAGCTAATGAAGTAATAGGCGTGGCTTGAACTGGAGCAGATGAAGTTCCAGTAACCTGCAGTTCATGGACACCACTCGCTTCAATTTTTGCGGAGCCTGCAGTGTGAGCGCTGGCTCCTTGATAAGTGCTATTAGCGTGACTCTGGCTTATATTCGAGCTGAGCATCTTATCATGTGCCGAAAATGAAGAGGATGGCGCTCCAACCTTAGGTGATAGCGCCACAACCGACATTATATTTACACCTTAATATTAATGATCGAACCTATCGTTTCAGAATCAGTTTCAATCACTTCTGTTGACGCTTCCCCTTGTCTTAATGACTCATTAGCGGTAAGTAATGCCGAGGTTTTATCAGGCTGCGCAACATCTCTTGTAGATTCAGCCGGAGTCGCACTTTGAGTCGGTGTAGGTTTAGCCACATCTATTGTTGCTTGAGTGAGCCCAGATTGAGCACTTTGCAAGCCTTGCAGACCGGATGAATAAGCAGATTGGATTTGCATAACGGTATTCCTGCACGCTGTGATTAATGGGTCAATTATTGACCAATCACCTGCAAAAGTACAGGTTTTATCCGCATTCTCAGCATTTATTTACGGCCAGATTTATCCTGTGATCCAATTAGCTTCCCAATCCTTAAATACGGGATTAAAACCCTGCCGTTGCATCTGTTCGATAACTTGCTCGACACTGCGATCATCGCTTATCTCAAATTGATCGAGTTGACTGTCGGGTGCTTGATAGCCGCCCGGTTGTGTCGAACTACCCGCACTGATTTGAGTAATTCCAAGTGGCAAAAGATTATCCCTCAGCTCAGGGCTTTCCCTTGTCGACATACTGATATCAAGCTGATGATTAAAAAGTCTAAATGCACAAATCATTTGCACTAAACCTAAATCCGATAGCATAACTTTTGGGGTGATCCCGCCAGTACAAGGCCTTAACCTTGGCAGCGAAATACTAAAGCGAGTGCGCCAATAGCGACGCTCTAAATAGTCAAGATGATATCCCATCATTAACGCATCTAAACGCCAATCATCCAGCCCCAGTAATACCCCAAGACCAATTTTATCGACCCCCGCCGCCGCAACTCTATCCGGTGTTGCTAAGCGATAGGCAAAATCCATTTTTTTACCTCGGGAATGATGGCTAGCATAAGTCTCGGGCTGATAGGTCTCCTGATAAATCATCACAGCATCTAAACCTAGCGCGACTAACTGGCGATAATGGTCCTCACTCATGGGCTGAACCTCCATCGCCAAATGGCTAAATTGCTGCTTTACCAGAGGCAACATTTGCTTGAAATAATCGATACCAACCTTAGTTTCATGCTCACCTGACACCAGTAAAATAGAATCGAAGCCCCTATCTTTGATAATGGCTATTTCAGCCATCAACTCTTGCTCATTCAAGGTTTTGCGTTTGAGTTTGTTACTCATGCTAAAGCCACAGTAATCACACTCATTAGCGCACAGATTCGAGACGTATAGCGGTAAATACATGCCCAGATTCGCGCCAAATCGCTGCCGCGTAAGCGCCGCTGAACGTTGTGCCATGGTTTCGATATAAGGTTCCGCCGCAGGTGATAACAAGGCCAGTAAGCTACGTAAATCTCCTGCTGGACTCACTAACGCCCGCTCAACATCTTGGGCAGTGCAAGAATACAAATCGAGTAACAGTTTATCCCGTGGGATGTTGGTAAATTCCGCGACAAAACTCATTGGTTTAAAAATCCTGTTAGAGGACTAGTATGTACCGCGCCCGTTTGTACTCGGCCAAGCCCAGCTTCAAAGGCCCGTCTGCCGCATTGCACCGCCTCCTTAAAACACTCGGCCATCACTATCGGCGACGCGCTGCTGGCGATGGCGGTGTTGACGAGCACCGCATCGGCGCCCAGCTCCATTGCCCGCGCAGCCTGCGAAGGTGCGCCAATGCCGGCATCGATCACCACTGGCACCCGCGCCTGCTCTATGATGATTTTTAAAAAGCTTTCAGTGACTAAACCTTGATTACTGCCAATCGGACTCGCCAGTGGCATAACCGCGGCGCAGCCCACTTCTTCTAAACGACGGCACAGCACAGGATCGGCATGCACGTAGGGCAACACGATAAAGCCTTTCTCACAGAGGATTCTAGCCGCCTCTAAGGTTTCTATCGCATCGGGCATTAGGTACTTAGGATCCGGGTGGATTTCGAGCTTAATCCAATGAGTTCCCAGCATTTCACGGGCAAGCTCAGCCGCAAACACCGCTTCCTTGGCGTTTCTCGCCCCCGAAGTGTTAGGCAATAGCCGGACACCCGCTTGACGTAACGGCGTGAGTAAATCATCAAGCCCCATTTTAAAATCAATTCTTTTCATCGCAACTGTCACTAACTGCGATTTTGAAGCCGTTATCGCCTCAAGCATCACTTGGCTATTGCTGAATTTTCCCGTTCCGGTAAATAACCGTGATTCAAACTCCACATCGGCAATCATTAACATACTAGCCTCCCGCTACAGCTGAAAAAAGTTCCAATTTATCTTCATGTTGGCAGAGAATAGATTGCCAGCGATTACGCGGAATCACCTCAGCATTCAACACGATAGCAACCGAATCGAGTGCAATATTTTGTGCGAGGATCACAGCCTCGAGTGACGTCGGTTCAGATAACGACTGCGGGAGATTGTTTATGTGAATTAAAATCATATCAAACCTCAAGATTATCTTTATTTGATGATAGATAAGCCCCTTTGGGACCACACACGTCACAGTGGGGATCCCGCGTTAATACAGCAGCAGTCCACGCAAGTGATTTAGCGTCAAAGCGCCAAAAACGCCCCAACAAGGCATTTTTCGGTTCATCACAACCGCTGTCCACACTCAGCAAGAGTTGCATTGCCACCAAAGATTGCATTGACGCCATCACGCCCACGCTCGGCCCGAGTACGCCTTGGGTACTGCAGCTCTGCGACACTCTCGTCTGTGCGGGGAAAATACAGTGATAGCAACCACCAGAGGGGAGCTGCATTTGATCGACCGCAAACAATTGGCCGCTAAATGCTGCGATTGACGCACTAACTAAAGGTAAAGCAACTTCGATACAGCAGCGATTAATGAATTGGTGAGTCTCAAAGTTATCTGTGCAGTCAAGCACGAGCACTCTTTTACCCTGTTGTTTTAATTGTAAAACCTCAGCGAAGTGATGAGCTGATGTCTCAGCACTAAATGCTGTTTCATGGGCAGTAACAGTGCACTGCGGAGCTAAGCCTTTGAGCTTTTGCTTGGCAACTCGCGCCTTATTGAGTCCAATGTCGGCATCGGTGAATAGCAATTGTCTTGGTAGATTCGAAACTTCAACCTTATCCATGTCGATTAAGGTCAAGTTGCCAATGCCAGCACAAGCCAGATACTGCGCCGCCAATTGCCCTAAGCCGCCAAGCCCTACAATAACAACGCTGGCGTCGACCAATTGCAATTGCCCTGCCTCACCGACCTCTGGCAATAAGACTTGCCGAGAATAACGCATGAAATCAGCATCACTGAGTGTATGAGCGCTTTGGGTTCCGTCGCAAAGAACCTCTGCGTAAGAAAACGGTGTTTTTTTACTCATGCTTAGCAACCAACTCATACTTTACAGCCAGTTCTTCAGACAAGCTAAATTGCTCCCAAGCTTGGCTCAGCTCTGCAAATGCTGCGACTGGATCCTGAGCCTCGGTTATAGCCCGCACCACAGCAATATTGCCCACCCCTGTGGCTTTCACCTTTGCCAGATTATCTAAATCAATACCGCCAATGGCGACCAAGGGATAATGGTCTTGGAGTAACGCCACATAGTGTTTAAGTTTTGCGAGCCCTTGGGGCGCCGAAGGCATTTGCTTCGTCGTGGTTGGGAATATATGCCCAAGGGCGATGTAAGATGGCGAATATTGATGCGCCAATAGCAACTCGAAATAACTGTGGCTGGATATACCTAATGCGAGCCCTGCCGACTGAATGGCCGCTAAGTCGGTAACGGCGAGATCTTCTTGGCCTAAATGTACCCCAAAGGCATGGTATTTTATCGCTAACTGCCAGTGATCATTGATAAAAAGCTGCGCATTAAAATGCTTACCTAAGGCAATGGCCGTTTGAATTTGTGCTTCTAATTCCGAGCCAACTAGCTCTGATTCGCCGAACTCACTCATATCTGTTTTTATCCGTAACTGCACGGTTTTAACGCCCGCAACTAACAAACTTTCCAGCATGGTTAAATCACTCACCACGGGATAAACACCAAGATCGGCATCGAGAATTTTAAAACCGTGGGATGAGATGTATTGCGGCAGCGTCGAGGCTATTCTTACCTGAGCGGTTGCCTGATCTGTTGCAGATAAAACTGTTGCAACTAAATCACTTCTAATATCAAGGTGTTGGTTGAGTTGATGACTAATAAAATTGCCATCACACAGCCTTATCTTTGCATAGCGGGACAAGTCATTGGGCCACCCCATACGGGCCAACGGCCCTGGACCTTGCCCTAAGCCAATTGCCGCGCTTAAGCCATGACTCACATAGGCTTTCGCAACGACCACCGCATCTTGCAATACAAAACCCTGCGCTAACACGGCGGTAATGGCCGATGACAGAGTGCAGCCGCTACCATGATTATGACGAGTATTAACCCGCTGGCTTGCCAACCAGAAACGCCCATTTTGATGCAGCTCAGAGCTAGCGCGTACTTGATGGCAAACCAGATAATCCTCGGCAAGCTCAAAATCCCAGCCGTTGCTATCGAGAGTGCTAACATGAACGTTAGCCTGAGTTTGAGCATGAGTATCATCAAGAATATCAGTGCTACCACTCACATCGCCCCCTTTAGCGAGCACACTGCAATCTAAACTCTGGGATAAAGCCTGTGCTGCAGCAGCGAATTGTGCTTTCGTTGAAACATCACTGTGAGTTAACCGCCCAAGTTCAAGCACATTGGGTGTGATAAGTTCGATTAAACCTTTGAAAGGCCTAAAATCTAAGGCTGATTTAGCCGTACTTTTTATATCCTGACAGTTATCTACTGCTAATGCATCGCCACAACTGGCGACCATCACAGGATCGACAATGACAGGCACAGATGAATAGTGGATTTTAAAACTCGCGATCCAATCTGCCAGCAATGCCACTTGAGTTTGATCTGCCAGTAAGCCGATTTTAATTGCTTTGGGTGGCAAGTCTGAAAGTAAAGTGGTCAACTGAGCCATTAACATCGCCGCTGATACGGGCTCGACTAAAGTGACCGCCACTGAGCTTTGCGCCGTCACTGTGGTGATCACGCTGCAACCGTGACAACCCAAATCTTGAATCGTGGCCAAGTCCGCCTGAATACCGGCACCGCCGCCGCTGTCTGAACCAGCTATAGTCCAAACAATCGCGGGGCGCTCGGTATTCATGGGCAATTTCCCCCCATGAATACCCTGCATAATTAGGCTTCCTCAGCTTCGGCGACGAGCTTGTCTTTAACGTGATAAATCTCGGCGCCCGAGGCAGCAAATTGTGCCGATTTTAGCGCCATTGCCGCTTCCAACTCCTGCGGCGTCTTGATTGTGACTTGCATAGCTTGGGCAGCCGCTTCAACTTGCTCCGCCTTCGCTTGTGCCGCCTCTAAGCCAGCGGCATAGGCGCGAACATCTTGGGTGATTTTCATCGAACAAAATTTAGGGCCGCACATAGAGCAAAAATGCGCGACTTTAGCGGATTCCTGCGGTAAAGATTCATCGTGATAAGCACGCGCGGTTTCAGGATCGAGTCCTAAATTATATTGATCTTCCCAGCGGAATTCGAAACGCGCCTTTGCCAGCGCATTGTCACGAATTTGCGCACTCGGATGACCTTTGGCCACATCGGCGGCGTGGGCAGCAATCTTATAAGCAATCAAACCTTGCTTAACATCTTGTTTATTCGGTAATCCTAAGTGTTCTTTTGGTGTTACATAACACAACATGGCGCAGCCGTACCAAGCTATCATGGCCGCGCCTATGCCGGAGGTGAAATGATCATACCCAGGGGCGATATCGGTGATTTGTGGGCCAAGGGTGTAAAACGGCGCTTCGTCGCAGTGAACTAACTGCTTGTCCATGTTCTCTTTAATAAGCTGCATCGGGATATGTCCCGGCCCTTCGATAATGGTTTGTACGTCGTATTCCCACGCGATTTTGACTAGCTCACCTAAGGTTTCAAGCTCTGCAAACTGGGCAGCATCATTAGCGTCGGCAATCGATCCGGGACGCATGCCATCACCTAAAGACAGGGATACATCGTAAGCGACGCAAAGCTCACAAATCTCACGAAAATGGCTGTAGAGGAAGTTTTCCTTGTGGTGACTCAGGCACCATTTAGCCATGATTGAACCGCCGCGGGAAACGATCCCAGTAACGCGTTTAGCCGTCATAGGTACATAACGAAGCAGCACACCAGCATGAATAGTAAAGTAATCAACACCTTGCTCAGCTTGTTCAATCAAGGTATCGCGGAACACTTCCCAGGTTAAATCCTCTGCCACGCCGTTCACTTTCTCCAGCGCTTGATAAATCGGCACTGTGCCAATGGGCACTGGCGAGTTACGGATGATCCACTCGCGGGTTTCGTGGATATAACGACCTGTGGATAAATCCATTACCGTATCTGCGCCCCAACGGGTAGACCAGACGAGCTTTTCCACTTCTTCCTCGATGGAAGAGGTCACCGCCGAATTACCGATATTGGCGTTCACTTTCACCAGAAAGTTACGCCCGATGATCATAGGTTCGGCTTCGGGATGGTTAATATTCAGCGGAATAATCGCGCGGCCACGGGCGACTTCAGCGCGGACAAATTCGGCGGTAATCGGTTCGCCGACTAAGGCACCAAAAGCTTCGCCCTTGGCTTTACGATTGAGGATTTCATCCTGTACTTGCGCAAGTGCCATGTTCTCGCGGATCGCCACATATTCCATTTCGGGCGTGATAATCCCTTGACGGGCATAGTGTAATTGACTGACTCGTTTACCCTGCAGCGCTCTGCGTGGGCGGACAATTGCACTCGAACCCGCCTCAAAACGCAGATGTTCTAAACCGTCATCGGCGAGTCTTTGTTGGGTAAAATCGGAGGTCGCGCAGTGTAATTGCTCTGTGTCGTTGCGGGCTAGAATCCAGTTTTGTCTTAATTTACCAAGGCCTAGACGCACATTGATGTCAGCCTCAGGATCGGAATAAGGTCCAGCGCAATCGTACACGCGGATTGGCGGATTTTTTTCCATGATAGGCGCATCATCAGTACCACCAACAAGCGTGTCAGTCTGCAGAATTTGCCGCATACCAACGCGTATATCGGCACTGGAATCTTCAAGATAAATCTTTTGTGAATTAGGATGTTGCAGCGGCGCTAACGTATCGATAAAGGCTTGAGCCTGCGCGCGAGTTTCGCGGCGACTTGGCGCCTTAGGCACGGTTGATTGACTAGACTCAGTCGATTTATTAGGGATTGTCGATTCTGGCGCTGTGATTTCTATCGCATTGGCAGCTACAGCTGGGTTTGGGTTTGAACTGGACATAAGCAATCTCACGTTAAAAAATGGAGTTGCTTGTCTGGAGAATTGAGTTGTTGATAGCTGGACATGGCAATCAATTTTTGTGGCCAACACTGGCTTCAAAAATTGAGTTACCCTGCTCAATAACGATTAAATCTAAACATTAAGGCTTAAAACACTGCTGAGTAAACAGGTGTTCAAGCCGTCTATTTTAGCGATTTAATGTATGTTATTACGCTTGTTTCCTTCGCAGGTTTTAACCTGATCAGGTTCAACGGATCCCGAATAAACGGTCTCAGCCAAGAGGCACTCCGACAAGATGAGTGCGCAGTATAGACAGAAGCGGCAGCAACAAACAAGGAAAAAAGCAATTAAAAACCTTAACCACCAATCCAAAATAAAGAATCACAAATTATTGTTTTTAATTGAAAAAATTAAATAAAAATAAAAAAGTCATAATTGGCGTGAAAATAGATCATAAAAGAAAGTCACTATTTATGGGGTTTGAGCATCATTTTATTTAATCGAGATTGAATGGCATCATCAATAGCTTGATTGATTTTTTTGCCACTACAGTCAAATGGGAAGCCTAAATTTTCGGCGTATGGATTAACTTGAGTGCCGACTTGTACCACGCGATAACAAGTATCACCTTTACGCACAATACGATTTGGATCTAAGGGTAAATCTAGGCTCGTTGTGCCACCGAAATCATCGGCGTTAGGGACAAATAATACTTCCATCTCTGGGCTCATTTCACTCATATTCGATTTCCGGGTGAATTTATCGGCCTGTTCAATGACGAGATCATCAAGCGCTTGCTCGCGCTGACGTTCAAAATATTGCTGAGTGAATAAACTCATGCTTGAGCTTGTCGCTATTGTGTTCTCACCTTCTGCTGCGGGCGAGCTCTTAGCGCCAAGCTGCGGCTTTATTTCTGTGGTATCAAGCGTATTCGTTGGTTTTTTTGCAGTCACTTCAGCGGGCTTTACTTCACTTTGGGCACTTGATTGAGTTCTCTTTGATTGAGATTGGCTCGATTGAGTGATGTTCGGTTTAACAGTATCCGGCTTCACTTTTTCCGACTCTACTTTTTCAGAGAGGGCCTTTTCGGGTGCTATTGTTTCAGGCATGACCTTTTCAAGTATTGGCAGAGGCTTCACTTGAGTTTGAGGTGTGGGAACAATTGTAGGCGTAACAGAACTTGTCGCTTCAGTCTTATACTCGGCCTTGATCTCAGTTTCGGACTCTGAGGTTTCGGCTTTCTCTACCGCGGGAGCATAAATAAAGTAAGCCTTGATCGCTGTCACTTTAGGGCCACGGCTTTCTATTTCCTTCAATCCAAAGGGATTTAACTGCGGGCGCCACAAAATGCAGATAAGTAAAAATAAACACGCATGCACTAAGAGCACAAAAAATAACAAACTGAATCCCTTGAAATACGGCTGACGAGCACGCAAAACGGATCCCGTCCCCAATCCCTGAGCACTAGTTTGTATCGTCCTAGACAGTTCAGGTTTGGATTCAGATTCAGAAACCAATTTATCTTGATCTTGATGTTCAGCACGGATTTCTTGCAGTACCAAATCTTGGGCTTGCTCTTGGTCTATAGCTTGGGTGTCATGCTCAGTGACTAAAAAGCCTGCACCGCTATTGAAAGCTAATGGCTCCGCATTAGTTGTAAAAACAGGCGTTTGAGCAGCATCCAGTTCACCGAGCTGATGATCAAAGGCGATAAAAGTCTCACCTTCTGGCGATGTGACCGAAATCAGCAAAGCACTATCGACATCATCTCCAATCGCTATCGCTGTAGGAGATGCTGTCAATAAAAGCGCGGCCTTGGGTTGATGTTGAAAAGGCAAAATCCATCCTTAGGTTTTGTATAGTATCCATTGATTTCAATGATGCTTAACGTGGAACGATTACACTCTAATTCAATATCAATCCAATATCGGGTTGGTGAATATTGAAAGCGAATTATCTATTGATTGCATTTACTTACGAGTGCTCAACGCAGATTAGAGGAGGCAAACAGAGCAAAGTTCAATGCGAATGCAACCTGCTACAAGCACAGTACTTTACGCCAGTGCTTGATAAGTCACTTGCCAGTTAAGACAAATAAGGCTGGGAATTGGGATCATAATCGCGCTAAATTGAATGTTAAATCTCACGTCTTGAAGCGAGTAGCATCATCAATGCGATGCGCTGATGGGAGTGCAAGACGGCGTTAAAAATCTAAAAGATGAAAAATAGAAGCCAACCATAAATTTAAGCTTACAAGTGTACGCTTAAATATGGTGATTTATTTTTCTAACTGATAGACTCAGTCATTATCGTTTACGAGTGTGTATCTACCATGTCGAGTCAAAGTGTTACCGAACAGCCAAACACAGTTAAAAACCCGGTAAAATCTGGACCATATAGTATCAAAGAAGAGATCGCTAACAGTGTATCCCATGGCCTAGGTGTCATTGCGGGGATTGTGGCATTGGTACTCATGCTGCTTAAAGGTCAAGATCACCTAACGCCAATTCAACTTACGGGCGTAACCATTTATGGTGCGAGCATCATAGTGCTTTTCCTATGCTCGACGTTATATCACAGTGTTAGCCATTCAGGCTGGAAACATAAACTGAAGATCGCCGATCACTGCGCTATTTACTGTTTAATTGCAGGGACTTACACACCTTTGATGCTGATAAGCTTACAAGGCACGCAGTCGGTAGTGATTTTAACGGCCATTTGGTCGCTTGCAATTGGTGGGATCCTATTTAAGACACTGTTTATTCACAAATTCAAAAAGTTAAGTTTAGTCTTGTATCTCGCTATGGGCTGGCTATGTGTCACTGTGATGGGTGATTTAACGGCGGCGATGTCAGAGGTAGGCTTTAATCTATTAATCTTAGGCGGGTTATTTTACACCTTAGGAGTTGTGTTCTACGTCGGTAAACGCATTCCATTCAACCATGCCATTTGGCATTTGTTTGTGCTCGGCGGTGCCATGAGTCACTTTCTGTGTATTTATCTGACTGTTATTTAAATGACTATGATTTAACTGATAGTGATTTAACTGGCTCTGATTTAAATGACTGTGATTCAGCTGACGGTGATTTATCTATGGGTCAAAGCTAACAGTCGTTAATTATCTATTCATGCACTTCATCGAACACTCTCTCAAACACTGCAATCAAGTACGGTTATTCAATTCAGTAAACAGCGACGCTAATAGCGTCGCTTGTTCTGCTCTGCCACACTGGCGCCAAAGCGCAATAATACATTCTGCGGTACACAAGCCCCCTTCTTGCTGATTACGCCGCAATATAAAGGCGGATTCAGGCATAAGTGGCGGCAAACTGACTCGTGCGGCTGTTTTGAGATAGGGACTCTGGCGCAGCATCTTACGCGCCTCCTGCCAGGTCGCATCTAAAATCACCACTTGGCTAGGCATTCGTTGTGTTGCTATGAGTGTGGATTGCGCTGGTGCTAATAACGTTTGTGCGTTCGAGAGCGCTGGCTCAGTATCACTTGCAGGAAACAACAGCTTGGCTTGCTGGGATGCGAGCATTGCCACTAAATTTTTATCAGGTGCCGTTCTCGACCAGACGATGCTTTTCACCTCTTCAGGGAATGCGGCTAACGCAAGTTGGCCAGTATTCGTTTTGCGAGTTAACTCGCGTTCGTGGGTCAATAAAATAATCTGCATTGCCTTCCCTGCTGCGGCAAAAGAGTGAGAAATTGTCTTAAACATCCACTGAGTCAGGCACAGACTCGAAGCACATCCACTTAAAAAATCAGGTTAAAATAACGGCGTTCAATCGCCAATAAACCAAGAAAACTAAGTTTGACATGAAATAAAATCATAGTTTAAAGTTATGATTTAAAAATGATAAAACTTAAAAAAATTCCAACACTATCTTTTTTAGCAGAAAAGTTTCACGCTCTATTGATTGGCCTTTATGGGGATGATTACGCTGAATATCTTCATTATGGGCGATTGCTTGATGAATATTGAGCCATTCAGGCCGCATGCCATTTTTAATCTCGTGGGCTTCTAATCGAGTCTCACCTAAACCACGCTCGCCCAAGGTGGTGTCGATACGGCACACATAACAGAATGACTCCATGTGCACCACGTTCGCCCCCTCACGGTACCAAGGTCGAAACTCTTCGTAACGACCAAAGGGGGCTAACACTTGAATATCTAAGGCGCCGGTTTCTTCCTGAAGCTCGCGGATCAGTCCATCTTCGAGACTCTCGCCATCGTCAATTCCACCTCCGGGTAAGCTGTAGTCGCGGTATTTTTGGGTATAAAGTAGCAAAATGTCTTCACCCGATAACACTATCGCGCGGGCAGCTCTGCGGTAAAAAACGCGTGCCGTCTGTAGGTTAACCGCAGGATCTTGGGTGGTTCTCAATAAACGCATAGTCGTAGCCATTTGCCGAAAAGGAGTCGAAGCATAAACGAAAATGCGCCAAATGCAGATCAAAAACTGCCACAGAGGCAATAATCACACTCACTCCAGTCCGAGTGATTAATAGGTTTTAACGATTACAAGATTGATTGTTAACGGTTTATGCCAAAGTAATTTTACCCATAATATTAACAACGAGATCGCGATGCATCATCTCTTTCGCCTGATCCTCATCGTAGCTGCTCATCTTTGGTTCTCATCTTAGTTCTCAGCGTAATGCCCAAGCGGCAAAATGCTCAAGCGCATTCAAGCTCACTCATACTCACTCAAGAGCTGGGCCAATTGTTGCTGATAGGCGTGAATAATTTCAGGAGTTTGCTTGTGCGCCGGCATTCGTTGGTAATGGCCAATCACCTGCGACAGGTAGCGGTGTGCTCGCGGCAAACTTGCTTCATCTAGCATCTGCCACATTAACGAACCCGTAGCACTGATAGGCAGACCATTTGGATCCACGATTGTAGTGACATGGAGGATTTCGTAGAAACGTTGATTATCTTCCAATAAGTGTTCCGACTTAAGCCCTAGCCCTAAGGCTGAGAGTGATTGCCTAACGTGATAATTATGATGCACGGGACACAAAATAAACTCGAGGTGCCGCTGTGGGTGTTGGGCTAGAATTGCCCGCACTAAGTCCACCAGCAGTTCTCCGCCCACACCAGCGATAATAATCAACTGTTTATCTTGGTCACGGGTTTGCCCGAGCGGTAAAGCTGCAACATCAAGGCAATGCACTTGCCACTGAGTATGACGATATAAGTTTGAGTTTGGTTCTTGGTTTGACTGTGGGTTTAAGTCTGGATCTGAGTGTGGCGCTAAGTTGGGATTAAGGCCTGATATGTCAGCGGGAAAGAAACGTTGTAAACGCAGTTCAAGCGCCTGCATTAGCGAAGGCACACAATCGACAAAATGCACTTGGCGAGCAGCATTCCTTTTTAACAACAGCATACCGAGCAAACCATGATCGCAGCAGCAATCCCAAATATGATCGTAATGACCAGTGATCATGCTGTTTATCTGTTGTAAACGTTGGCTAATTTTCACGGTTTGACCTTACTACTGCGGCTCCAAATACTGTAAATCCCACTGTAAATCCCACGCTAAATTGCATTTTTAAGCAAAAAGAAAGCGCGTATTTTACCCGAGTCAAAAGCAAACCACATCTTTTGTTCGTGCCATCGCAGTGCTTCCCGTCACGTCTGTTACGCCACGCCTTAATGTGGTGAATACGTATGCAGGCCGTTGCGGTTAAAAAGCCATCGCCACTAGTATGCTGTGAGTCACATTCATTATAAAAACAAGGATCAAGGAATGTTCATCAAGACCAACCCTATTCAGTTCACTCGCAGCGACTTAACTGCCTGTCACGTAACAAACAGCCACACTCGCCAGAGCTCATCGTGCCAAAAGCTATCGCAAGCGCTATTAAGCCCTACAGCCATCGCCCTTGCGGTCACGAGTCTTTTTAGTGCCAACGTATTTGCTAAAACCGTTACCGTCAGCTCACCCAACCAACAAATTCAAATCAGCTTGAGTGATGATACTGGCCGCCCCGAATATAAAATCGATTTTCACGGCAAGAGAGTCATAGAACCGAGTCGCTTAGGCTTAGTTTTTCAATCCCTTGGCGAACTCGGTCAAGGATTACAGATAAAAAGCAGCGATAAAAAAAGTGCCGATGAAAAGTGGCAACAACCTTGGGGCGAACAGGAATGGATCCGCGATCAGCACAATCAACTGACTGCAGTATTAAGTAATGGCAAGGTGCAACTCGAAATCGAATTTAAAGCCTTTGACTATGGGATTGGCTTTCGCTATCACTTAGCCCCACAAGCTGCCCTACCCGCCAATTCGCCGCTATTAATCACTGACGAGTTAACCGAGTTCAATGTCGGCAAAAGCGATAAAGCTACAGCATGGTGGATCCCTGCCCGCAGCTGGAATCGCTACGAATATTTATATCGCACCACAGCGCTTAAAGACGTCGATAGAGCCCATACCCCCTTCACCTTTAAACTCGCAGACGGTACGCACTTAAGTATCCACGAAGCCGCCTTGGTGGACTTTGCCGCCATGACCTTAGATCAACAGCGCGATGGCAAACTTAAGGCGGATCTCACGCCTTGGTCCGACGGTATTCGTGTCAAAACCCAAGTGGGTTTTTATACGCCATGGCGCACCATTCAAATTGCCGACAAAGCAACTGGGCTGCTCAATTCGCACCTCATCCTAAACCTCAATGAACCCAATAAACTCGGCGATGTTACTTGGGTAAAACCAGGGAAATACGTCGGTATTTGGTGGGGAATGCACTTAAACGAAAATACCTGGGGCTCGGGCCCAACCCATGGCGCAACCACTAGTGAAACAAAGCGTTATATGGATTTCGCCGCTAAATATCAGTTTGATGGCGTACTGGTAGAAGGTTGGAATGAAGGTTGGGACGGCGACTGGTTCCACAATGGCGATCAATTTAGCTTTACCAAGGCCTATGCTGATTTCGATCTGCCCGCCATCACAGCCTACGGGGCAAAACAAAATGTACGTTTAATCGGCCACCATGAAACAGCGGGTTCAGTCACGCATTATCGCGATCAAATGGCTGATGCCTTCGCCCTGTATGAGCAGCATGGTGTTACTCAAGTCAAGACGGGCTATGTCGCCGATGGTGGCCAAATCAAGCGTATCGATGACAAAGGCATTACCCGTCAGGAGTGGCACGACGGCCAATTTATGGTCGGTGAGTATTTGCACAATGTCACTGAAGCAGCAAAACACCACATCAGTATCAATACCCACGAGCCGATCAAAGACACAGGCCTGCGCCGAACCTATCCTAACTGGATCTCCCGCGAAGGTGCCCGCGGCCAAGAGTATAATGCTTGGGGTAGCCCACCAAACAGCCCTGAACACACGGCCATGTTACCCTTTACCCGCATGCTTGCGGGTCCAATGGACTTTACCCCGGGGATTTTTGACTTAGCGCCCAAAGGGTTGGATGCAGAAAATCGTGTGCAAACCACATTGACCAAACAGCTCGCCTTGTACGTTGTGCTCTATAGCCCAATCCAAATGGCAGCGGATCTGCCGCGCAATTATGAAAAGCACTTAGATGCCTTCCAATTTATCCGTGATGTGCCCACAGATTGGTATCAAAGTGTCGCGCTGGCCGGTGAAGTCGGTGACTATGTGGTCTTTGCTCGCCAAGCGAAGGATCAAAATGATTGGTACTTAGGCGCACTCACGGATGAAACCGCACGCAAGGTCACGGTCAAACTGGATTTCCTCTCCCCGAATAAACGTTATCAAGCACAAATTTACCGCGATGGCGCAAAAGCCGATTGGAAAACAAATCCCTATGATTATGTGATTGAAACAAAAGAGGTGAGCGCTAAAGATAGCCTAAACCTCGCACTCGCCAGCAGTGGCGGTACAGCAATAAGGTTCAAAGTGCTTTAGGTTTAGTGCTTTAACGGCTTTGTTGCGAGCAACAAAGCCGCTATAAACAAAAGTCACACCATAAAGAAAGGGCACTAAAAAGCGCCCTTTATGTTTACTGTGACACGATTAGTTTAACGTCAGCGCCACTATTTTAAGTGGGTGATTATCATCGAATGACGGGAAATCCTCATGGGGATCGAGCCAAGTGTACGTAGTGACTGTACGACCTTGTTTTTCAACGCAGCGCACTAAACTGTCAAACCATGCTTGGCGCTCAACTTTCGCCACATTGTTACAGCAAACGATAGTGCCACCAACTTTCGTCGCCATTAATGCGGGCTTGAACAAACCTTGATAATCATTGACCAAATCGACAATACCAAAAGCACTCTTGGCATAACGCGGCGGATCGAGGAACACCAGATCAAACTGGGTTTGCGCCAATTTGGGATAACTCGGTAATTTTTGATTGCGGCGCCCTCCCACACTCAAGCCTGCCAATTGGCGCAATGCCGGAAACGCATCACTCTGCACAAACTCACATACATTCGACACCTGATTTAACGCCGCATTCGCTTTGCCCGTCGCTAAAGCAAAGGAAGAAAAATCAACATTCATCACCTGAGTCGCGCCGCCGATGGCTGCCGCAGTACCAATGCCGCAGGTGTAGGAAAACAAATTCAGCACAGTTTTATCTTGGCTGTGTGCCCGCACATATTCGCGGCCAATACGCATATCGAGGAATAACAACGGATCTTGTCCTTCGTGGCGCAGTTTAGTGCTGAACTTGATGCCATTTTCCTGCATTACTCGCTCAGAACTCGCAATCTCTGTCAGTGCGGGTGATAAGGCATTCAATACACGGGAATGGCCTAAAGAACGATCGTTATACACAATCGGCAAATCGGCCTGTTGCAACAAAACAGTGCCGACATCAACCAACTCTTCGTCGGTTAAGGTTTGATGAAAACTCTGCACTAGCCAAACATCGCCGTAGCGATCGACATTCAAGCCACTCACGCCTTCAACTGTGCCATGGAACACCCGAAAACAATCGGTTTTATCCTGTTCAGCTTGTTGTAAAAAATCATGGCGTTTCGCCAGAGCCGTCGATAACAGCGTTTGAATAGACATAAAAAGCGGGACTCGCGCAGCGGAAACCTGCGTAAGGTTTCAAGAGGGAAAACGGCATAATACCAAACTAGGTCGCAGAATATCGGAAAAGTTCGCCCCGAAAACAGCATAAACACCGACTAACACCCAAATGGGGGGAACTCTATGTCCCCCAACCCGCCAAGCCTGTTATAACCAAGTGCACGGAATAATTTTCAAACAAAGATGTAGGTTAAATCACTTCAAGCAACGGCTCTAACCCTGGCGCCGTTTTAGTCGGCACAAACTCTATCACCTCAAACTCAGCGACATCGGCAATGCAGAAAGGATCTTGCTGCAAAATAGCCTCTAGCGCCGCGCGACTTTCAGCCTTGGCGAGGATGACGCCACCGGTACGTGGCACTTTGCGACCCGAGGCGACAAAAGTCCCTGCGGCATAATACTGATCAAGATAAGCAATATGGGCGGCTAAATGTAACTCCACTTCTGCAATTGGCTTTTTATAGGTAAGCGAGACAACAAACATAGGGATCCTTTAATCAACTGAAAAAATTTAAAATAATCGAACGAAAAACGCTTAATCTGGCGATCATCATAAGCTAAGTACCTATCTGATCCCACCATATCTAGGCTGGCTATTATCATAGTGCAGAGTGCGCGACTTTCGAGTCAAGCTATCGGCATCCGTACTGGATATTTATTGCATCCTGACTCTTATTAAGTGCATTGAACTCGCCGTCAGTTATGCTGCGGTTGATTTTATCACTCAGTTAACATCCGCAATAACAATACCCTTTTTTCTAAAAAATAATGCAATGACTGATCATCAAGTATTCTAACAAGATTAGAGAGTTATTTGAGCATTCCAGCAAGCCTATGACTATTGATAAACAGTCCAAATGCGTTACACCTATGTTTCCACCCAGTTACTAACCCATGATGAATACGTATGTAAGCAGTTGTGCAAAAATCTACGCCGAGGCTACTATAAATCCGCTAGTTTCACCCTCTGCTTGTGGGGTTTGAAATCTGTGAGGTCGTTTCTGATAGGGTTACATACAAGGATTGCTATCAGGCTTAAGTTCTTTCTGCTGACTGGCTTTAGGCCACTCACTTGGGCTAACCCCTTTGAATTAAGGTGTTAGGTCCAAATTTGAAATGAATTTATCGGCGAATATACTTCTGAGGGAGGAGTATATTCGCCATTTTTTCACAGAGTACACTCATTCATGGCATGCGCGAAACTACCATGAATAAGCCATGAATCTGACTATTAGCTTTTATTGTATGCTCTTGGCTGTGATGAAATAGCTGACCACATAAAAGCAAAGTACAGTGCCAATCCATTGCTAGGCAAAACAATTAAAACAATAAGCACTCAAGGCAGAACGACTGCCGGCAACAGAAAGGAAGTTCAATGTCTTCGAATCACCAGCAAGATCCTCATCAAGCCGCAGCGCCTCAGTTGCCGCATGCCTTCAAGCAACAACCTGAGCTGAGTTTCTGGCAAATTTTTAATATGTGTTTCGGTTTTTTAGGCATTCAATTTGGGTTTGCCCTGCAAAATGCCAACGTCAGCCGCATTTTTCAAACCTTAGGGGCCTCTATCGATGAAATTCCCATACTGTGGATTGCCGCACCACTGACGGGTTTATTGGTTCAACCTATTATTGGTTATTTGAGTGATAACACTTGGGGACGCCTTGGCCGTCGCCGCCCCTATTTTTTGATTGGCGCGATTTTTACTACCCTTGCCATTTTTATCATGCCGCACTCGCCTACCCTGTGGATTGCCGCCGGCATGTTATGGATCATGGATGCCTCGATCAACATCGCCATGGAGCCGTTTCGAGCCTTCGTCGGTGACAATTTACCGAAAAGCCAGCGTACCCAAGGCTATGCCATGCAAAGCTTTTTCATCGGTATTGGCGCAGTGGTCGCTTCGGCCTTACCCTATATTTTGACTCACTTTTTTGATGTTGCGAATACTGCACCAGCGGGTGAAATTGCCGATTCAGTGCGTTATGCCTTCTATTTTGGCGGCACAGTATTATTGCTCGCGGTCACTTGGACTGTCGTATCGTCAAGAGAATATTCCCCTGAAGAATTAGCCGCCTTTAACGCAAAACAAGCCGATGCTGAAGATGAAACTTTAGCCCGCACTCGTACCCGCAAGGACTATCAATTTGCCTCCATCGTGTGGATGGGTCTCGGCGCCCTGCTCACCTTCGCTATTTGGGCTCAGGATTTAGATAAGCAGTTGTATATCTTGAGCTTAGGAATTTTCGCCTTTGGCCCATTGCAATTGTATTGCGCGCTGCGTTTGGGCAATTCACAACCCGCTGAACGCAATAAGCTCGGCATGGTATTTAGCGTGGTCGATGACTTGTTCCATATGCCCAAAGCCATGCATCAACTGGCGATCGTGCAGTTTTTCTCTTGGTTCGCACTGTTTGCCATGTGGATTTACACCACTGCCGCCGTGACGTCTTACCATTTTGGCAGCAGCGATGTGTTGTCCCAGGCTTATAACGACGGCGCAGATTGGGTCGGCGTACTATTCGCCTCCTACAATGGTTTTGCCGCCATTGCCGCAATTTTTATTCCTATGCTGGCTAAGCGTATTGGCATCAAGCTGACCCACACAGTCAATATGTTCTGTGGTGGTATAGGTTTGATTAGTTTCTTTTTTATCAAAGACCCCAGCCTATTATGGCTGCCTATGATAGGTGTAGGTATCGCGTGGGCGTCCATTTTATCTGTGCCCTATGCCATGCTATCGGGCATGTTACCGCCGCAAAAAATGGGCGTTTACATGGGGATTTTTAACTTTTTTATCGTTATTCCGCAGTTATTGGCCGCAAGCGTTTTAGGCTTAATCCTCAATACCTTATTTGATAATCAGCCCATTTATGCCCTGATAACTGGCGGCGTGCTTATGATGTGTGCCGGTATCGCAGTGCTTTTTGTCGAGCAAAATCAACCGACATAAATCATCAGACTTAACAACAAATAACAATATATCACTCTGATTTGGGGAGAATTAACATGGCCGTAAACTCAACACCGCAAGAACACCAGCACAACAACAGCACTTTGTCCCATTTTCGTATCAAACCCTTAGTGTTGGCGATGGCGACCAGTGTTATCTGCAGCCTTGGATTAACAGCCTGCTCCCCCGCGCCATCCACATCATCAACGGCTTCAACCAGTGAAATAGACTCTCAGCCCCAAGCTCAGGAACAGTCAATTGCCCCCGGCGCACCGGGTAAAGCGCCGACTTGGGCATTTTCGGGTAAAACCGGTATTGGGACTTCTTACGAGCCTTACACCCAAGGCCAATATCAAGATTCGGTGCAAAATCCTGTTAGCCGCGTCTGGTTCTCCCTCGCCCAAGGTATTTTAACCGAAACCATGTATGGCCTTATCCACAATGCCCAGCTCAAAGAGCTGCAATTTGTGATCACAGGAAATGGCTTTGTCGATACCGAAAAAGATAACACCATCAGCAACATAGAGTATTTAGATACAGATGCTAACGGTCGCCCGCAATCCCTTGCCTATAAAGTCATCAATAAAGATGTTGAAGGTAAGTATCAGATTGAAAAGCATATCTTTACCGATCCCGACCGCGACACCCTGATGATGCGCGTCACCTTTACCGCCTTTGAAGACGGCATTACGCCGCATTTGTATGTCAACCCGCATATCGATAATGCGGGCGCCAATGATATCGGCCGCATCGACACTCATGCTAATAATCATACTGACAATCATGCCAACACTCATACTGGCAATCAGGCGCTGGTGGCCTATACCTCCGCCAAAAACAGCAGCGTGATGACGGTAAAATCCGATCTGAATTTTGTGCAGGCTACGACTGGGTTTGTCGGCGTCTCCGATGGCCTAGCCGATTTGGCCGATAACGGCAAACTCGATACGCCCTATCAAACGACCAGTGCGCAAGATAAATCGACCGTCGGCAATATCGCCTTTACCGCAAGCTACCCAACGCTCATCAAAGCCAACCCCGTCACCTTTAATCTCACCATCGGTTTTGGTAAAGATGAAACCCAGAGTTTAGCCAATGCCGATGCCACCTTAGCCGCTGGTTATGATGCTGTGCTCAGCCATTACAATGCAGGCTGGCAGGGTTACCTAAGCTCACTGCCCGCCATCGCTAACATGGCTAACAACACCACAGATAGCGGCAAGCTGCTGTATACCAGCGCTATGGTCTTAAAAGCGCAGGAAGATAAAACCTATGCGGGCGCACTTATCGCCTCGTTATCTAATCCTTGGGGCGATACGGTTTCGGCAGCTGTGCCGAGCACTGGCTATAAAGCGGTATGGCCGCGGGACTTTTACCAATGCGCCATGGCATTCCTCGCCATGGGTGACACGCAAACGCCCAAGGTGGCCTTCGAATACCTGAAAAAAGTGCAAGTGACCAAAAAGACGCCCGGCTTTACGGGTACGCCAGGTTGGTTCCTGCAAAAGACCCATGTGGATGGCCAAATTGAATGGGTTGGCGTGCAGCTCGATCAAACCGCCATGCCGATTATGCTCGGCTGGAAACTCTGGCAAGCGGGCGTGCTCACCCATGATGAGATCAGTCACTGGTATCAAGAGATGCTCAAAGGTGCAGCGGACTTTTTGATCAGCGGCGGTGAGGTCAATCTGGATTGGAATCACACCCAAATCACCCCGCCAAAAACCCAGCAAGAACGTTGGGAAGAACAGGCGGGTTACTCTCCCTCGACAACGGCTGCAGTGATTGCAGGTCTTGTAGCCGCGAGTGAAATTGCCAAAGAAGCTAAAGATATGACTTCAAGCGCCCGTTATCTTGCCGCCGCCAAAGACTTAAGTCATAGTTTAGAAAAACACTTAGTCACCACCCAAGGACTACTAAAAAACAGCGCAGGCTTCAGCGCGCCTTACTATTTACGTTTAAGCCCGAATGGCGAGCCAAATACTAGCGATACACTGGCAGCGAATAACGGTAAGCAAGGTTTAGATCAGCGTCAGATCCTCGATGGCGGATTTTTAGAACTAGTGCGTTATGGCGTGCGCGGTGCAACCGACAAGCTCATCAATCAAAGCCTTCAACTAATTGATAATACTGAACTTGAACCCAATCTGCGCCTTAAATACGAGTTTACCGCTAAAGATGGCAGCACTATCCCCGGCTTTAGACGTTATGGCAACGACGGCTACGGCGAGGATACGGTTTCTGGCAAGAACTACGCAGAATCCGGCAGCAACAGCGCCGAACAACGCGGCCGCGTCTGGCCCTTCTTCACCGGCGAGCGCGGTCATTTTGAGCTAGCACTCGCCCAAGCAAAAGGCGAGCTAACTGGCAATAACGCGCAGCAAACCAAGCAGCAGTTGATCAACACCTATGTGCAGGGCATGGAAACCTTTGCTAATGCGGGCATGATGTTACCCGAGCAAGCGTGGGACGGTGTCGGCGATGCCACCCGCTACCATTACCAACTCGGACAAGGCACTAACTCGGCCACGCCGCTCGCTTGGACCCATGCCGAATACATCAAACTGGTGCGCTCAATGACCGACGGCCAAGTCTGGGATTATTACCCTATCGTCCCAGCGGCATTGAAATAACAAGTTGAAATAGCCAATTAAAATAGCGCATTAGCTTAAGACACTTTGATAAATTGCAGGCTAGAACAGCAGTCTAGATGCTGTTCTAGCTTTTTTTATGGACGGTTTTATTGAGCCTGATTTAGTGCCTGATTTAACTCCTGCTTTTCATCGGCTTATGCTGCGGGTAATCTTGCGGCGTGCAACCAAATTGCATTTTAAAGGCGGCACTGAAACTGCTGACACTCAGATAACCTAGACTATGGGCCACCATAGTCGTGCTCTCCCCTTGGCTTAAGCTCTCAAGCGAGTTTAACAAACGAAACCTTTGCCGCCATTGTCGATACGTGAGTCCAGTTTCAGCTTTGAATAATCGCTCAATCGTTCTCACACTCGCGCCGCCCATTTCGGCTAACTCGGTCAGTGAGTAACTCACTTTTGGACGTCGGATCAGCGTTTGGATTAATCGGCTGAGTCTTGGATCTGAGCCAGCGGGTAAATGGGCATCCAGACTGTCCAGAGTTTGAAGCTCATCGATGGCAACCAAACCCAGCCGATGCAGTTGTCCACTGTCCATAAGATGTGAACTTTCACAAAGTTTAAGCACTAATTCGCGCATCAGCGCTGTCATAGTCACCATCACCACTTGCGTATCCTGTGGCCTAACGCCATAGCTAGGGTCAATATAAATATTGCGAGTATGGGCGTGGGTTTCACTGTTCACTTGATGGGGCAGATTGCAAGGGATCCAAACGGCATGGGTTGAGGGGACCACCCAGACGGCATTTTCACTGCGAACACGTAACAAACCTTTGGCGGCCCAAAGTAGCTGACCCCGCGGGTGCGAGTGAGGTTCGATGCCCGCTTCCGCCGCCATATTGCGAGTATGGGTCAGCACGGGCCGATTGGCATCTATGATAAACGCCGCATCACTGGGTGTTAACAATGTCGCTTTAGGAACATACTTTGACATATTACCTTCTTAAAACGCCAAACCAAGTCAGTTATCTTAGTAGGCATCTTTTACGTATTCAACCCAATAGGTCGGTAAACATGAAACGTTTTATTGGCGTTAAACAGCTAGCGTTTTTCAGTGCACTGTTGATCGCTACTTTACTTGCGCTTTTTCCGCTAAGTCAGCATCCCGCGGTGTTTTCCTACAGCGCAGGCGTAGTGTTAGTTACCTTGATGTTTTGGAGCACAGGTTTCTTCCCGCCCTTTATGGCGGGGTTAATCTTTTTTGCCCTTGCCACCATTTTTAAACTCATTGAGCCGAGTATACTTTTCTCCGGATTCGGCTCAACTGCGGTGTGGTTAATCATTTCGGGGTTTGTGATCGGCAGTGCCATCACTCAGTCAGGTTTAAGTCGCAGAATGGCCAGTTTGATTGCCCCCATACTGACCTCAAGTTATCCACGCTTAATTGCGGGTTTGGTCTTTAGTGCTGTACTGCTTGGCTTTGTGATGCCCTCATCCGTTGGCCGTGCAGTGGTACTGGTGCCTATTGGTATGGCGTTAGCCGAGCAAGTCGGTTTTGCTCGTGGTAGCCATGGGCGGATAGGCATTGCGACCGCCCTGGCACTGGCGTGTAACATGCCCAGTTTTGCCGTGTTGCCCGCGAATATTCCCAACATGATATTAGCGGGTTCCAGTGAGAATCTATTCAATATCCACTTTGGTTATACTGAGTATCTCTTATTGCATTTTCCAATCCTTGGCTTACTCAAATCAATATTGATTGTGGCGCTAGTCGTTTTCCTATTTCCTGCAAAAATTGATAACAACCAGCTTGAACGCGTTATTGAAAAAGAAGCTTATAACCTTGGTATGCAAAAGAAAGTTGCACTGTTACTGGCGATTACTTTGCTCTTTTGGGTGACTGACTCGCTGCACAGCATCAACCCCGCTTGGGTAGGATTAACAACGGCTATCTTGTTATTGCTCCCAAAATGGGGAGTGCTTGAGCCTAAGAGTTTTAATAGTTCAGTGGATTTGTCGACCGTCATTTTTGTCGCGGCGGCCTTAGGTCTGGGAGCATTGGTCAATCATTCCGGGCTCGGCACTGCGCTAGGTCAACTGTTCAGTGAATGGTTACCCTTGCAGCAAGGGGCATCGTTCCTGAATTTTATGTCGTTATCGTTAATCGCGACGCTAACAGGATTAGTGGCAACGGTTCCAGGCGTGCCGACTGTGTTATCCCCCATGGCAGCAGACTTTGCCAATGCAACTGGCTTCTCCACCCCTGCGGTATTAATGACGCAGGTGATCGGTTTCTCAACCGTGATTTTTCCTTATCAGGTGGCTCCTTTGATTTTGGCGATGCAATTATCCCAAGAGCCATTAACTAAACTACTTCGCATCACCTTACCTCTAGCGGCAATAACTCTAGTTGCACTCATGCCACTGGATTATTTATGGTGGCTATGGCTCGGTTGGATTAACTAAATTGCGTTAACTAAAGCGGGTTAACTAAAGTGCGTTAACTGAATTAAATGGACGAAACGCTCACCCTTAGCGATATTCAAGCCGTCAAGGGTGCTTTAGAGCAGCCATCATCAATTGCTCAGCACTCGACAGCGCTTGGGTCGATAACACAACTCTCCCCACATAAATTCTTTCGATAAGCTTCATAGTTAGACTATACTGTTTATATGTACAGTATATTGTGATTTATTATGATGCTTCTAGGCCGCTTCGCCAAACATACCCAATATCAGCTCTCGTTATTTAGCTCCTTGATTGCCGCAGGATTTCCGTCACCGGCCCAAGACTATGTAGAACAAACATTAGATCTCAATGAGTTATGCATCAAACATCCTGCCGCCACGTTTTTTGTCAAAGTCCAAGGGGATTCGATGATCGAAGCGGGGATTTTCTCCGGTGATATTTTGGTGGTGGATCGCTCACTACAGCCAGCCCACGGTGATACCGTTGTCGCAGCGGTGAACAGTGAGTTTACCGTAAAGCAATTACAGCTACGCCCTGTGGTGCAATTGCTACCACGTAATGCCTTATTCTCCCCGATCGCCATCAATGATGAGTCTGAGTTAAACATCTTTGGGGTAGTGACCAACGTGGTGAAAAAGCTCAAATGACGCCCTCACTATTCGCCCTCGTCGATTGCAATAATTTTTATGCCTCCTGTGAGCGGATGTTTAGGCCGGATTTGGTTGGTAAGCCGATTGTGGTGTTATCCAATAACGATGGCTGCGTCGTCGCCCGCTCCGTAGAGGCAAAACAACTTGGCATCAAGATGGCGGTGCCTGTATATCAAATAGCAAACCAACTCCGCCAGCATCAGGTTGCGGTATTCTCCTCCAACTATGCTCTCTATGCCGACATGTCAAACAGAGTGATGACCACCTTAGAGCAAATGGTGCCGAAAGTAGAAGTGTATAGTATTGATGAAGCGTTTTTAGATCTATCACGCATCGATAAATGCACCGATATTCATCAGCTTGCATTAGATATTTATCAGCGAATACCGCAATGGACAGGGATCAGTGTTTGCGTTGGCATTGGGCCGACAAAGACCCTCGCCAAACTGGCAAACTATGCTGCTAAGCGTTATCCAGCAACCCGGGGCGTGGTTGATTTGCGCGACCGAGAACGCCAACGACGACTCATGGCGCTTATCCCTGTCGAAGAAGTCTGGGGAATAGGCCGTAGGCTTACGAAACGCTTGAACATCATGGGCATAAATACCGCGCTGCAATTGGCGGATGCGCATCCCAAACTTATCCGCGATACCTTTTCGGTCACCGTTGAGCGCACGGTACACGAACTTAACGGCATTGCCTGTGATGACATACAAGAGATCGCCGCCACTAAGCAACAAATTATCAGCTCCCGCTCCTTTGGTAGTCGTATTGATAACTTGGAAGCGATGCAACAGGCAATCAATGAATACACTTTTAGGGCCTGTGAAAAACTGCGCTCCGAGCGCCAGTACGCTAAAGCGATGTCGGTATTTGTGCGTACTAGTCCTTTTAGTGATGTGACTCCCCAGTACAGCAAATCGCTGTCGGGCAGTTTAGTTCGCCCCAGCAATGATACGCGGGATTTTGTCACCCTTGGCCAAAGCCTACTGCAACGCATTTGGCGTGAAGGTCATGCCTATGCAAAGGCTGGTATCATGTTAGGGGATTTTTTTGGTGCAGGCGTGTTTCAGCTCGGATTATTCGATGACGTCACGCCTAGGCCTAAAAGCAAGGAACTGATGCAGTTACTCGATAAAGTGAACCACAGCGGCCGCGGAAAAATTTGGTTTGCAGGACAAGGTATTGACCCAACTTGGGGGATAAAACGTGAACAGCTCTCCCCGCGCTACACCACCCAATGGGCACAACTGCCCATAGTGACATAATCAGCAAATCCAGTGGCTAAATGACCATCTGCTAATCGCATTAATACTCTAGGCATTGGTTATTCAGTTAAGCTCACTCCACTCCTGACCACATTAATCAGAATAGGCTTATCGGCCTAAACCCATCTCACTAAGACTGTGCCAGCAAAACTCATCTCGCTTGGTAAAATAATTTTAAAAACCAATGTTTAACATTAAAAATGATAAGGCAATGAACGCAGTAGAGAGATGACTAAAGCAATAAAGCAGACTTGCAAGTCTTCGCGATCTTAAAAAGATAGGCAAGGGCAAGCATGAGCTTGCCCTAAACATAGATGCGGCTTTCAACATTATTCTATTTTAAATCTCAACTAACACTAGAATGCATCCAACACTATAATCCAACGATTGCAAAACCGACTTAACACTAAAATCCATCGGCGTTAGCGCTAAAATGGTATCAACATCCATCATGCATTACCTATTATCTCAGCCTTAACACTCTTCATCACTCAGGTCTTCAAAGTACCAGTAACTGAGGTTCACCCACTCAGTAAGCTGCTTAAGCAAATCGGCATCGGCTAACCAGGGGGCTAAGGCGGTTTTATCTAACTGATTGCTATCACATAGTAGTGGGATCACCGCGGCCAATTCGGCTGAAAGCTGATACTTATCACCATTAATATAGACAACGCCTTGTCCTACATTGATATCAAAATACAAACAACGCAGTCCGCCGAGGCGAATAAGCGGCTGCTCATCGAGCCAAGCGAGCACTTCGTCTTGCGTGATGTCCAACGGCTCATCGGGTAAATCGAGGGCGCATTTAGATTGAGTTAAATAGCGGCCCGAAAACTCGCTCACCAGTTCATCGGTTAACATATTAGTCAGTTGCGTGCGTAACCGCGCTAAATCGCGATTATCGACACAACCACTGCGCGTTGTCAGCTCGCGGTCTGGATCTTCAATCTGCTGTGTGCCTAAATCTTGCTCAGACAGATGATCGGCCAAAGCACTTACCATATCTTTGGCGGAGGCGGTACGATAACCTACTGAAAAACTTAAAGACTGTTCTAAGGTTATACCGTCATGGGGGAATCCTGGGGGAATATAAAGGATGTCGCCGGGCAATAACTCAGTATCGATAATCGGTTCAAAAGCTTCTGTGTGCAGCAAAGCGGGATGGGCGGCAAACTCTTTGTGCGGCCCCAGATCGCCTACGCGCCAGCGGCGACGTCCCGAACCTTGGCAAATAAACACATCATACAGATCGATATGCGGCCCCACACCACCACCAGGAGTGGCAAAACTCACCATCACATCATCTAAACGCCAGCGCGGAATAAAATCAAAACATTGGATCAGAGCTTCTGCATCGGGCACCCAGTTGTTCAAGGCTTGCACGATCAAAGTCCAATCCCGTTCACCGAGATGATCGTAGGAATCAAAAGGGCCAAATTCAGCCTGCCATTGCCCTGCCTGTTGGTACACTCGCCGAGATTCCACCAGCTCATCCATGGCTAAGCCGGCTAACTCTTCGGGCGAGATTAAATCTTGAAAATGTTTGAATCCTTGGCGGATAACCAAAGGTTTTTTCTGCCAATATTCTGCTAAAAATTGCGCGGGTGTTAAGCCATTAATATCGAGTTGCATGGGTCGCTCACAAACCAAACTGTTATTCATAGAGGTAAATGCTAACAGGAAGCGAAACCAAGAAAGCTCGACCGGATCAACAAAGCATTAAGTCTTTTATCAGCGTCAATGTGATAGTGAATTTACTAACGTATTGAATTACAATCGGCTTATCTAAAAGCGTTGCGCTGTCAAAGACGGCAATGCTGACAAATCATTTATAGAGTCCATGTAAGATCTATGCCTACATCTGCAGCTAACACTTTGGTCGTGCTCGACTTTGAAACCACGGGGCTATCGCCCAATCAAGGGGACCGCGCGATTGAAATCGGAGCTGTGCTGATTGAAAACGGCGTGATCACCCAAAGATTTTCAGAGTTGATGAACCCAGGATTTAGAATAAGTCGTTTTATTGAGGACTACACAGGGATCAGCAATCAAATGCTCAGGGATGCAGCGCCCTGCAATGAAGTGATGGCGCGTTTTGCCGACTTTATCGCCGATCATAACTTAGTCGCCCACAATGCGGCATTTGATCAGCGCTTTTTAGACGCGGAATTTGCTCAAATTCGCCATCGTTATCTTGGACAATTTGGCTGTTCCTTGCTGGTGGCGAGACGTTTGTATCAAGCGGCGCCGAATCATCAGTTAGGTACTTTAGTGCGCTATAAACAGTTACCAAGCGATGGCACCTTTCACCGCGCTTTAGCCGATGCTGAGATGACTGGCCATTTGTGGCTGGCAATGCTGGCAGACCTTCAGCAAGAGTTCGGTCTCAATGCTCCCACCTTCGAGTTACTGCAAAAAATCGCCAAGAAAACCAAAGCAGATGTGCCGAAGTTTTTACGTCAATATGCGGTTAAGTGATCCCAAAAAGCAAAAATCCGATAAATCCAAGGATTATCGGCGATTTTTCAATAAGCAAATTAAGTGCTCAACGACTTGCCAGCAAAAAACAGCAAGCTCCTAGCAATAACGGCCCATCTATAACGGCTTAAGCGGCGCGCTATCAATGCCGCAGGAACTGCGAACCACTAAGGTCGTCGGAATAAGCTGCGCACTCACCTCTTGTCCGCGGATAAGTTTGAGTACACTGTCGACTAAAATTTCACCAGCTAATTGGGTATTCTGCTTAATGGTCGTTAATGGCGGATTGGCAAAACTCGCCACCGGAATATCATCATATCCCACCACTGCAACTTGTTCTGGGACTGAAATGCCCTTCTCTTTCAGCGCACGAATAGCACCAATGGCAATCAGATCGCTAGCCGCAAAAATAGCATCAAACTGTGCGCCTTTGGCCATCAATGCCATAGCCGCATCGTAACCAGCACTTTCAGTGCTAATTGCCGACACTTGCTTAGTGCGATCGACTGCAATATTCGCCATTTGCAGCGCCTTCACATGGCCTAAATATCTGTCCCTAAACTCGGGGCTGTGGCTCGAGGCATCGCCTAAAAAGGCAAAAGCTTTACGACCAAGGGAAATCAAGTGCTCTGTGGCAATCAAGCCGCCTTGATGATTATCACAACCAATCGATAGCACTGACTTATTGTTATGCTCAGCGCCCCAAATCACAAAGTGAGTATTTTGCGCGAGCAATCGCTCCAACTTTTGCTCGTAGTCCATGTAGTCGCCGTAACCGAGCAGAATAATGCCGTCAGCTTTATTACTGTCTTCATAATCGGCGTGCCAATCGCTGGACAATTGCTGAAAAGAAACCAATAAATCATAACCTTGCTGCGCCGTTGCTCGAGTAATGGAGCCAAGCATAGACAGGAAAAAAGGATTGATTAACGAGTCATCGTTGGTGGGGTCTTCACACAATAACAGCGCTAAGGTATGGCTATTTTGGGTGCGAAGATTGCTGGCATTTTTATCGACCTTATAATTCAGCTCTTTGGCAATGGTTTGAATACGTTGGCGAGTTTCTAAATTGACTAACGGGCTGTTTCTAAGGGCACGGGAAACCGTTGACTGGGATACGCCAGCACGATAAGCAATATCAATCGAGGTCGCTTTCGATGCCATAAAGAGGATTTAACCTTAGTTATTATTTTGCGTCGATACTAAAACAGTTCCACCCACTTGTATAGACGAATGCGTTAACATCCGTCTTACATTAGAGACTCTGCTTAAATGCCGAGCTGATCGAGCAAATCATCGGCTTCATTATCAATGGCACGAGTCGCAATGGCGGGTTTATCGGCCATCTTAACCCAAGGCGAAACATTCGAATTTGAGTCGTTATTTCCCCCAATCGAACTGTGCTGCTCTAACAGACTATCGGGATCGAATTCTTCATCGTAGACAAATTCATCTAAGCGAATGAATTCGGTTTTGTCCATGGCAAACTCGAGGTAGAAAATATGGTTATTCTCTGTCCTAAACGACACTCTACGGGCAACTGCATCGTCTAAGTTAGCGTCGATTGATATAGTTAACTCTTTATTAATCGTCAACATTTTTGGTTGGCTTTGGCTGATGGATGTTTGCAATTCTTTAGAAATTTTATTAATAAAATCCCCTAGAATTTGGTTCATCAGTTCGCCCATCACATTACTCACTTCATCTGAAGTATGTGAAAACGCGAGCTCAGACTCAGGCATGCCCATGTTCAGCATGTAGCGACGGTAGATTTCAATCGCTGCAGAGGCGGAAAAGTTGATCACCACTAGCCCTGAAAAACCACCATCAAAAATCGAGAAACAACCGAGATCAGGTTTAAGACGCGTGCGCGCAATACTTTGTACCATACCCGCATGGGTAACATTGCTGGCACTGGTGCTAGAAAGGACGTGGGCGACTGAGTGGCATAACTTCAGTAAAATATCATCCGACGTTACGATAGTATTTGTGGTCATAATCGATTCTCAAACTGAATAATGAATTAATCTTGCGCGTAAAAGCGTAAAAAATCAAAATTAAAACAATTGATTAGCCTAATATAGCAAGATGGCAAAATTAACATAATGCTAACTTATTGATATTTAATAGATCAGATAAAACCTTCAACATGAAACGACTTATAAAACGGCCTAACTTAATAAGAACATGCCCCATAATGCAACAGATTAAAGTTCCCTATCACTATTCTCTGCTTTAGATCAAAGAAACTCATATTTTATAACGGCTTTTACTTAATTTCTGTCACAGACGATTCAATTGAGATTGATTCGCAGGTATATTGATGCACAATAATAAGCCCTTAAGGAATCCAAATGATCACGTTTTTGCGCCGGTTTACCATTTTGCAACGCTTAATGATGATGCTCCTTATGGCCGCGATAGGGACTGTGTGTTTTGCCAGTTTTTCAATTAAAGAGCAGTACAGTAATTTAATTGAGCAGAAATGGTTGCAGATAGACGGTCAGCTCGCCAGCATGTTAAGCGTGATAGATGTGCACCGTCAGGATGCGCTCAAAGGTAAGTTTAGCGAAGCAGAAGCTAAACAAATCGCCGCGGATTTAATCAATCAAACTCGCTATTCAGGTTCCGGCTACTTCATTGTTATTGATGATAATAATCAAATCCTCGCCCACGGGGATAGCGCAAATCTTATTGGCACCTCAGCATTAACCTTCAAGTTACCTAATGGCACAAACCCCTTAGCCACTATGCTGCCATTAGCGCGTGCTAAATCGAAAACAACCCTCGAATACCCTATCGCCGATCCTATGACCCGCGCGATAGAAGACAAGCTTGCTGAAGCCCGTTACTACCCGCAATGGGGCTGGACAGTCATCACAGGCGCCTATCTTAGCGATGTCAAAGCGAGCTTAAAGTCAGTCATTATCGACTATCTAATTATCATGTTTTTGATTTCAGTGCCGATTTTTGCCTTCTTCCTTGTGCTTAACCATTCCATCACCTCACCATTAAATGATGCTATTGATGCCCTTGAAGATATTGCCCAAGGCGAAGGCGACTTAAGTCAGCGCATTAATGCTCAAGGTAAAGATGAGATTGCCCATCTCGCCCGCGCCTTCAACATGTTCGCCCAAAAAATTGGCGACATGGTCGGCCATTTACAACCTTTAGGCCAAGCATTAGATAAAGATGCAAAACAGCTTTTGATTGCAGTTGAAGAGTCCAATCAGAGTGCTGAACATATCCACAGAGAAACAGGCAGCGTCGCCACGGCCGTCAATCAAATGCTGTCGACCACCCATGAAATGGCGAGCAACACCCAGCAAGCGGCCGATGCGGCGAACAGCGTAAAAGAACAAGCACAGCAAAGCCAAGTCGTGATCGACAACACAGTCAGCAACACAGAAAAACTGGTGGCAGAATTAAAAGCCTCTGAAGTCATCACCCAAAAGCTGGGCGTTGCCTCACAGCAAATCGGTAGCATTCTCGATGTGATCCGCAGCATTGCCGAGCAGACCAACTTACTCGCCCTCAATGCCGCCATTGAAGCTGCTCGAGCTGGGACCCACGGCCGTGGTTTTGCCGTAGTTGCCGATGAAGTCCGCGCCCTTGCTACTCGCACCCAAGACTCGACCAATGAGATCCAAAAAATCATTAGCGAGATCCAATCCGGTGTAGGCTCAGTGATGAAGAGCAACAATCAAACTCAACTGCAATCCGATGAGCTACAGGCCCAAGCACACGAAGCTGGTAAAGCCATGGCGGCGATTCTGCAATTGATTGCCCATATCAGTGACATGAACACACAATTAGCCAGCGCCACTGAAGAGCAATCACTGGTGACCGAAGAAATTAATCGAAATATTTGTAATATTTCGGAATTAACCGAAGTCTCAGTAAAAGCTAACGAAAGTAATAGCCATGCAGCTCAGTCACTGCAAGACATTAGCCAAGACATGTCCCGCACCTTAGGCCAGTTTAAAATCTAACTAAAGTGTGTGAGAACGGCATGACTTGTCGATTGGGGCGCCATAGGGCGCCCTTTTCTTTGGGTAAACCTGCTGGTAACGCTTGTTAACCGCTAGCTCACCAACAATGAATTTCAACGAAAAAATCCCATTAACCACAAATTCTCTGTCACGCTAACGTTTGATATGCGGTATGCTTTAGCCTTAAAAATCCAACCGAGACACTGCCATGCGAATGACCTTAGCCGTTCACCCTGAACAGTACACAATTCATAGTTTTAGCCCGAATGCCGTATTGCCCAGTGAGGTTTTTGCACAGGACATGTATTTCATTGGTAAGACCCAAGAAGGTTTATCTTTAGTCGTTTCCAGTGAAATGGAACTCGACAGCTTAGAGCAAGAACCGGGCTGGTGTTGCTTTGAAGTACTCGGGCCACTGGGATTTTCGATGACAGGCATTTTATCTAAAGTGTCTGGCACCTTAGCGGACGAACAAATCAGTATTTTTGCGATTTCGACCTTTGATACCGATTATATTTTAGTAAAAAATAATCGCCTCAAAAGTGCCATCGCCGCCTTGAAAAAACAGGGCTATCACATCATAGAATCGAAAGACGAAATGTAATACCCCTTTAAATATGAGCTCATCTACTATGTACGAAAAAACAGTCACCATTACCGCCAAACATGGCATTCACACCCGTCCAGCAGCCTTACTGGTTAAAGAAGCCAAAACCTTTGACTGTGATGTCATGGTCGAATGTAATGGTAAGCAAGCCAGTGCTAAGAGTCTGTTTAAGCTACAAACCTTAGGCTTATATTCTGGCGTCACGGTAAGAGTGTTTGCTGAAGGTGAACAGGCACAGGCCGCGGTTGAGAAAGTATCTGAGCTGCTCATTACCCTAAGCTAAGCCTTTTCTTACGCTAAAGTGCATTTATCTGCAGGTTTAACCAACACGCAAAAAACTCGTCTCGACCGTCTTGACATGCTAATGCTTTACATACAAACGCTTTACAAGCTTAGCGTCACTCAACTAGACTCGCTATCGCTAACGGACACTCAGTTCAGTGGTTAATTTAGGAAGGGATATGTCAATAACGGGGATTATAGTGTCATCGGGAATTGCCTTTGGACAGGCTCTTCACCTGCACCACACCGAACACCACCTCGATTATCGCCCTATTCCCCTGTCTAAAATCCCTCAACAACAGGGTAAATTTGCCAAAGCCTTGCAAGAACTACAGGCACAACTGACCCACAGCCAAGCTGCACTCGATAGTGACTCCGAAAATTATCAGTTGATCGAAGCCGACTTATTGTTATTAGAAGACGATGAATTAATCGAGCAAGTGAACGATGCCATTCGCACCTTACAATTGTCGGCAAGTGTGGCGGTGGAACGTATTTTTGCCCATCAGGCCAATGAGTTACAATCCTTAGATGATCCCTATTTAGCCAATAGAGCCCAAGATGTGCGCTGTTTAGGCCAAAGAGTCGTTGCGGCGATAAACGGCCATTTAGCTCAAGGGCTCGAAAAACTCGATAGGCCCACTATCTTATTAGCGCAGGATTTGACCCCCGCCGAATTTGCCTTACTGCCGCGGGAAAACCTCTGCGGTATTGTACTGAAAACGGGCGGTTTAACGAGCCATACGGCCATTTTAGCCAGAGCAGCCGGCATTCCAGCCATCTTAAGTTGTCAGTTCGACGCAGACTCTATTCCCAACGGCACGCCCTTAGTGCTCGATGCACTCGCGGGTGAACTTTGTGTCAATCCCAATCCAGACCAACAGGCAAGACTCACAGTCACCTTTCACCATGAACAAGCAAGGCGCGCGGCACTTCAAACTTACAAGGATGTCCCAGCGCAAACCCAAGACGGTCATACCGTGGGACTCATGGCAAACGTGGGTAATCTCAACGACATCACTCATGTCAGCGATGTCGGCGCCGATGGAATAGGTTTGTTTCGCACCGAATTTATGTTGATGAACGTCGCCACCCTGCCCGATGAAAAAGCCCAATACAGCTTATATTGCGATGCATTGCACGCCCTAGGCGGTAAAACCTTTACCATCCGCACCTTAGATATAGGTGCAGACAAAGAACTCCCCTGTTTATGCCAAGAAATTGAAGATAATCCTGCCTTGGGTCTTCGCGGCATTCGCTACACCTTGGCGCACCCAGAATTATTTAAAACCCAATTGAGGGCAATTTTGCGTGCCGCTAACCATGGCCCGATCCGTTTGATGTTCCCTATGGTCAATCAAGTCGAAGAATTGGACGAGGTGTTTGCACTTATTGCCCAGTGCCAAGATGCCTTGGAAGAAGAAGAGAAAGGCTATGGCGAACTTAGCTACGGTATCGTTGTCGAAACCCCTGCTGCGGTATTCAACCTCAACGCTATGCTGCCAAGACTTGATTTTGTCAGCATTGGCACCAACGATTTAACCCAATATGCAATGGCAGCCGATAGGACAAACCCGCAGCTTACCCGTGACTATCCGTCCCTTTCGCCTGCCATTTTAGCCTTAATTAACATGACAATAACCCAAGCTAAGGCCGCTAATGTTAAAGTTTCTCTGTGCGGTGAACTCGCCAGTTCACCGCAAATTGCGCCGCTGTTAATCGGCATGGGGTTGGACGAACTCAGTGTTAACTTAAGCTCACTCTTAGAAGTGAAAGCGGCCATTTGCCAAGGCAGCATCACACAATTTTCAGCATTAGCGCACACGGCATTACAACAAGATAGAATTGCAAGCTTACAACAGTGTATAACAAGCTATAAATAGAGACATTTATTCGTTATGCTGCGTTACAGAACAAAAACAATGACAAAAACAAGCAAAAGAGGCTCTAGATTATGGGATTTTTAAGCCGAATAAGGCGCTTGGTATCGGGCCAGACTCAGTTAGCTGGCGGTATCATGGTATATGCCCCCGTTTCCGGGGATATCGTCGCCATTGAAAAAGTCCCCGACGTGGTTTTTGCTGAAAAGATTGTCGGTGATGGCATCGCTATCGCTCCCAAAGGCGAATTAATTCTGGCGCCTATCGACGGCACCATAGGTAAAATTTTTGAGACAAATCATGCATTCAGTATTGAGTCTCCCCAAGGTTTAGAGCTATTTGTTCACTTTGGTGTAGGTACAGTCGAGCTGAGAGGTAAAGGGTTTAAACGTTTAGCCCAGGAAGGTCAAGAAGTGAAAGTCGGCGATCCGATTCTGTCATTCGATATTGATTATCTAAAAGATCAAGTCGACAGCCTACTCACTCCTGTCGTTTTGGCGAACATGGAAGATGTCAAATACCTCGACAAAGCCCAAGGCAGCGTCACTGCAGGCAAAGACGTGATCTTTACGGTACAGCTCTAATCAAGCTTTACTTTAAGTGTTTGAATTAGCAGTTTGAAAATACCCTTGATTGATATAAAAAGGCTGGCTCCCCCAAAGGCGCCAGCCTTTTATTTATCTCCACTTTCCTCGCGAAGAGGCCTGTCTGATAGCTGAAATATTTTCATCACAAAACCGACATAATGTTTCAAACTGATTTAAAACAGAATAAACCAAATATCAACCACCCAGATGTAGGATTGAATGACTATCGAAAGCACGTTAGCAATGTGGCTATTTGCAGGCCGAGTAGACTAAGACAACCAGGCCAACAAAACTTCCTATCCTGTATAGCGAGTGCTGTTCGAGCGTCAGAGTATCGGCTCACATAGGTCACAAAAAGCAAAAAGATCAATGTACCCGCTGGCTCTCGAACGAAATCATGACTATACATCTAAAGGTGCTTTTAATATTACAGAGGAATAACAATGAAGTTCAGTCATAAGATTGTCGCCGCATCCTCTGCGTTACTGTTAGTGACAGTAACGCTTCTAACGACCAAACAATACTACTCGATTCAGAATGAAATGCAGGCACAGGTGGAAGCCAGTGTCACCGAAATCGTCGATGGGGTTAGAAATACGGTTTCATCGGAAATTGAAGCCCGTAAACAATTGGCAGCTTATACGACCAGCCTACTGGAACAAGATCTCACGCCCGCACACATCAGTGCAGTCATCACTCGCCCCATAGTTAAAAATGCATTTATTCTCGTCGGTTTAGGTTATGAAAAAGATGGCACGAATATCAATAATAATCCTAGCTGGGATCCGGGTGCGGGATGGAACCCAAGAGTAAGGCCTTGGTATCTCGATGCAAAACAAGCCGATAAATTAATCATCACGGCTCCCTATGCGGACTCAGCCTCCGGTGAAATTCTCGTCTCAATTGCGACGCCCGTGAAAGATCACGGTACATTCATCGGTGCCATTTTCTATGATGTTAGCTTGGTCGGGTTAGCCAAACTCGTCAATGAGGTCAAACTCTTCAACGCTGGCCATGTGTTTATTGTTTCTGGGGATGGAACGACCATAGCCCACCCAGAGGAAAAACGAAATGGCACTCTTATGGCCGATTATTTACCTAATGTCAAAGTGATGGAAACGCCACAAAAAGTAACCATAGAGGGAAAAAGCTTCACCTTGGATTTCTCACGCGTTGCGGGAGAGGACTGGTATGTTGGTGTTATCTTGGATGAGGAGATTGCCTATGCTGCAGTGACGGACTTACGCAATAGCTCTATTCTCTATTCCGTTATCGCCTTAATCATCAGTATCACAACCCTACTACTATTGATCACAACCTTAATGCGCCCATTACAAACATTAAACGATGCAATTCAAGATGTTGCTTCTGGCGAAGGTGATTTGACTCAACGCTTAAATACTAAAACAGACACTGAGTTTTCAGCGTTAGCCTTGGGATTCAATACCTTCACGGCAAATCTACAACAGTTGATCATTCAATCTAAATCCATTGGTCAGCTCATCCATAAAAGTTCAGAAATGACATCGCTAGAATTACAGCAATCTACTGATGCCATGAACTCGCAACTGCATGAACTAGAACAACTTGCAACTGCCATGCACGAAATGGCAACCACTTCAACTGATGTAGCCCGTAATGCCCAAGGCGCGGCTTCTGCTGCGAAAGAAGCAGATGAAGCGACAAGTGTAGGTTCTAAAATCGTCAGCGATACAACTGATGCCATTAATGCCCTGTCATCAAAAATCGATATGGCCGTCACTGAAGTCAAAACATTAGAATCTGCAACTGACAACATTGCCACAATATTGAAAGTGATCAATGACATTGCAGATCAAACAAATTTATTAGCCTTAAATGCCGCTATTGAGGCAGCAAGAGCCGGTGATTCTGGTCGTGGTTTTGCTGTGGTAGCAGATGAAGTCAGAACCCTCGCCCAAAGGACTCAACAATCTACAACTCAAATCCGTAACATGATAGAGCAACTTCAAGCAGGAGCAAGGGCTGTTGCAGAGGTAATGAGCCAAAGTAAAGATAATGCAGAAGATGCGGTTACACGCGCCCAAGGTGCTAATACCGCATTAAACAAAATTCGTGAAGCAATATTACAGATAAGTGATATGAACCTACAAATTGCCTCTGCAGCAGAAGAACAGAGTTTAGTAGCTGAAGAAATTAACAATAATACTATCAGGATCAAAGATTTATCAGTCCAAGTTTCTGACACTGCAGTTCATGCAAATACAGCCATGCATACGCAAACTCAATACATCAAAGAACAAGATGCAATCCTTAATAAATTCATAGTCTAAGCCAGTGAGCCATGATTTTATCCATGGCTCACCATGACATCTACTAACAACAGGACCTCATCATGAGCAAAATAACGTTGTTCGTCATAGTTAGCATGCTTCAGATCCCACTACAGGCTAATGCCCAAACAACCACAGAAGAGTCGGAACGACTGCAACAACTCGAGCAAAGAGTTAAAGAACTGGAGCAACAAGCCAAAGCGGAGCCTGCCAGTCCCTCATTACAATCCGCCCTTAAAGATAGTCGTTTTAGCCTCTACGGCTCGCTACGACCAACCTTAGAATACCGAGACAAAGGGGAGGATGTATGGGATATCGGTGATGCCCTCTCCCGCTTAGGGGTGAAAGCTGAAACCGAGTTTTCCCCCGGCTGGCGTGCCATCGCCCAAGGTGAATGGAAAATTCGGCTCGATGACAATGGCCGATTCGGAGAAGCAAGACTAGCATATGCGGGAATCGATTCACCCTATGGTAAGTTAACGTTTGGGCGTCAGAGGCCAGTCCAATACACTTTAGTCGCTGAATATGTCGATATCTTTAACAATGCGAATAGCCCCTTTGGTTATAACCAAGAGAGTCCATTTTTTGTTGATAATGCCTTGATCTATGAGCTTAACATTAAGCCAATCACCTTAATGGCTTCAGCCATTTTTGATGGTAACTCAGGTGGCAGTGGTGCCGATGTAATTAATGTCGGCGCAGGATTTAACCAGAGTGGATTTCACGTAGGTATCGCCTACTTACAACAAGATACCTATGTTAACGATATTATGACTGGAGAAGAACAACTGGCCGGGGGCGTCATTTCCTATGAATTTAGCAATGGCATATATGCCGCCGTTGGTTATCAGCATAAAGACTACGAATTTGAAACCGCAGTCAATAGAACCGGTAATACATTTGATAGCGCCATCGCGATTCCAGTTGCGAAAGCTTATAAGCTGAAACTAGGATACTTCAGGTTTGAAGATGGGATAGAAGATACCAGCAGCCAAAATTATGATGGCTACAATCTCACCTTAGAGTGGCAAGCCGCAACAAATGTCCGCATGCATTTAGAATATTTACAACAAAATAATGATCAACGTGAAGACGACACTATCATAGCCTTAGGCATTCGCTATGATTTTGATTTAAATTGGCAACTTTAGTCAACGCCATCCCATTACCGTTAAGCCCGCAGCGAACTCAATGAAGCGTGCTATACGGCATCAGTAAGCAGCAAGATATGACTAAACGCCCTGAGGGCGTTTGGTTACATAAAGTGACAGACATCACCCGATAATCCCAATACGCTTCAAGCACACTGACATTTTATGCTCACGCTATCTCAGCAACACATCCCACTTGTGACATGCGACGCACAATGCCACAATGCCAGCAAAATCAATGCTTGCAAGCCAAGCGTCCATCCACACTGGAGCATCATTTTGACCCTCTACGGTATTAAGAATTGCGATACAGTGCGTAAAGCACGTAAATGGATTGAAAATCATCAACTTCCAGTTCATTTCCATGATTTTAGAGATGACGGTCTACGTCAAGAAGACCTCGAATTCTGGTGTAACACATCAGGCTGGGAAACCGTATTCAATAAGCGCAGCACAAGCTTTCGTGCCCTCAGTGACGCAGATAAAACCAATATCGATCAAGCCAAAGCCATTCAACTTATGCTGGCGCAACCGACACTGATCAAACGCCCCGTCTTGGTCGTCGGTGAACAAGTGCTGATTGGCTTTGATGAAGCCGCCTATAAAAGAGTATTTTCACTATGATGCCAGCCGACGATTATCCCGTTACAGAACTGACAAAAGCGCTGATCGCCCGCCCTTCGGTGACACCGCTTGATGAAGGCTGCCAAACCTTAATGGCAGAAAAACTCAGCGCCATCGGCTTTAATATCGAACCTATGGTATTTGAAGACACCACCAATATGTGGGCTCGCCGTGGTAATGAAGGCCCCGTTTTTTGTTTTGCGGGTCACACAGACGTTGTGCCGACAGGCGATGTGAGCCGCTGGCACACGCCGCCTTTTGTGCCCACCATCATTGATGGCTACTTATATGGCCGAGGCGCAGCGGACATGAAAGGCTCACTGGCGGCTATGATCATTGCCACCGAGCGGTTTGTGGCTAAACATCCCGATCATCATGGCTCTATCGCCTTTTTGATCACCAGCGATGAAGAAGGTCCATTCATCAACGGCACGACGCGAGTCATTGATACCTTAGAAGCGCGCAACGAGAAGATCACCTGGGCATTAGTCGGCGAGCCTTCATCGACCCTAAAGCTGGGCGATGTGGTCAAAAATGGTCGCCGCGGCAGCTTAACTGGCAACTTAACCGTGAAAGGCATTCAAGGCCACGTGGCCTATCCACACCTTGCCGATAATCCAATCCACAAAGCCGCGCCTTTCTTAGCCGAGCTAAGTCAAATGCACTGGGATAATGGCAATGAGTTCTTTCCGCCCACCAGCTTCCAAATCGCCAATATTAATGGCGGCACAGGTGCATCAAATGTGATCCCTGGCGCACTGGAAGTGATGTTTAACTTCCGTTACTCCACCGAAGTGACCGCCGAAATCTTGATTGAGCGAGTTGAAACTCTACTGAAAGCCTATGAGCTAGATTACGATATCAGCTGGATTTTCAATGGCCTACCATTTTTAACCGGTGATGGCCCGTTATTAGATGCAACCCGTATCGCGATCCGCCAAGTCACAGGTTATGAAACCGATCCACAAACCACAGGCGGCACGTCAGACGGTCGCTTTATCGCGCCAACGGGTGCCAAAGTGTTAGAGCTTGGCCCTGTCAACGCCACCATTCATAAAGTGAATGAATGCGTTAAAGTGGACGACCTTGAGCAGTTAGCCCTGTGTTATGAAGTCATTTTGGAACAATTACTGTGTTAGCACACCTTAAGATCCGTCCCGAAACCGCAAAGCTTTACGGCTTAAGCTCCCCTGAATTAGTGGATTATTTAAGCCCGTATCACCTTGGTTATCATAGCTTTGGGTTAGAGGAGAACACAGCTATCGCTTTTAAGTCTATGGCGGCAAAAGCTGAAGATGCGGGCATAAAACTCGCTATTTGCTCAGCTCATCGTCCCTTTGAACGGCAACTGGCAATTTGGAATGCCAAGGCTAGCGGTAAACGCGCGGTATTGGATGCCAATGAGTTACCGGTCAATATTCAGGGCTTAAGTGACGATGCCATAGTTGACTTGATTTTGCTCTGGTCGGCGTTGCCCGGCGCTTCACGCCACCATTGGGGTACCGATCTCGATGTGTTCGATGCGGCTCAAATTGATGTTAAAGCCCTGCGCCTTGTTGAAGCTGAATATGTTCAGGGTGGTCCCTGCGCTAAATTGCATGCTTGGCTGGTAGAAAATGCCCATCATTTTGGCTTTTACTTCCCGTTTCAGCAGGGACAAAGTGCGGTGAGCCCAGAACCTTGGCACATCAGCTATTTCCCTATTTCACAATTATTGCTGCCGCAATTTGATCGTGCGGAATTAGCCACACTGTTAGCAAACAGTGATATGTTGCTCAAAGATGCAGTACTCGCCCGATTAGACTGTCTAATAGATGAATACGTGCTGCGTATCGCTCAGCCCTAATCACGAAATACTCGCCAAGGTCAGTCAACACAGGTTAAGCCTAGCGTTATATCGTCAAAATGGGCGCCAAAATGCGGTTTAACACAATGATATATTTGATAAAGTAGGTTTTATGGATTTTTCTTCACACCGTCAGCAGCTTGTTATTGCCGATCGAAAATTAAGTTACCTTGATGTCGGCTCAGGCCCTGTATTGTTGTTTGGGCACAGTTATTTATGGGATAGCGCTATGTGGGCGCCTCAAATTGCCACCTTAAGCGCCCAGTATCGCTGCATAGTGCCTGAACTTTGGGGCCATGGTCAGTCAGATATACTGCCCAATAACTGCAAAACGCTACTCGATATTGCCGATCAAATGCTTGAGCTAATGGATGCTCTTGAGATAAGTCACTTTAGTGTTGTCGGACAATCTGTCGGTGCTATGTGGGGCGCAGAATTGGTACTGAAAGCTCCAACAAGAGTTAAAACCCTCGTTATGCTCAACAGTTTTATCGGCTTCGAACCCGAAGTCACCCGTGCGAAATATGATGGCATGCTGGATATGATTAGCGCCGCTAAGGCGATCCCTGCGCCGCTGATCAGTGCGATTTCACCTTTATTCTTCGCCAATGATGCCGCAAATAACACTCCCGAACTGGTTACGGGCTTTGAACAGTCCCTTGCCAGTATCACAGCGGAGCAAATCCCCACGATAGTTAAACTTGGACGAATGATTTTTGGTCGTCGCGATACCATGGAATACGCCGAGCAATTGACGCTGCCCTGCCTCATCATGGCTGGCGTGGAAGATAAAGCCCGAAGCGTATTGGAAAGTTACCTGATGAGTGATGCCATTGACGGCAGCCAACTTGTGCATATTCCTGCGGCAGGACACATATCAACTCTCGAACAAGCGGAATTTATTAACCAACATTTAGCCGATTTTCTGGCTAAACATTATTAATCAATCGCTAAATCTACGCTTCAAGGTGCGAAAACTCGCATCTTGAAGATGAGTATTTCTACTTAGCACATGTTACCAAGATGTGCTTATATCAATATTGCTCACCCATACTTAATTCCTATTTTATGGATAAATACATTAGGCTTTACTTTATTAAAGTCTGTTATTGAGCACGCCTCGTTTCATTAAACTCACCTGTGAAACCTCTATTAAGAAGTAAAGACGTTGTTTTTGTTCCAAGCGGCTTAAAAAATGTTGCGCAAAGGTGAAATCTACTAATTATCAACTACCTTTATACTGTATTCCCTCAACAAGGTATTCTGCCATGAGAAAAAGTACAGTTGCCCTCTGCGTATTCAGCACACTTTATATGCCGTCTCTTTATGCCGATGTTCAAATAAATGGATTTGCCTCTATTGTCGCGGGCTCAAGTCTAAGTGACGATAAAAGCTATTATGGTTACGACAAAGAACTCGATTTTAATAATGATTCCAAAGTTGCCTTACAATTTACCGCCGATCTTGGTAGTGGCTTAAGAGCGACTGCACAAGTGCTATCCAGAGGCAGTAACGATTATAGCGCTGAATTCGAATGGGCTTATATATCCTATGACATCAGCGACAAACTTATGCTTATGGCGGGTCGCCAACGTTTTAATCTCTATAAATACTCCGATTATATTGATGTAGGCTATGCCTATCACTGGATCACTCCACCCCGCGGAGTTTATTCACTGCCATTTAATTCAGGTGAAGGTGTAGGCTTAGTTTATGCCGATTTATGGGGCGATACCGAAGTAGGTTTGACCTATAAATACATTACCACTTCAGTTTCTGACTACTCGCCTACAGGTTCATCAACACCTCCTGCGCCCTTCTCCGCCGAGGGCCACATAATGAACTTTAACTTTGTAACCTATGGGTTTGAGTACGGTTTAAATATTGGCATAGTTACCGATTTCTCCTACGAATTACCCGCACTGCTTGGCTTAGGTAATGCAATTTCTCAAACCGGACTCTTTACTCAGCAAGTAGTTGATGATCTTTTACCGATTAATGACAGCGCGTTACTCATTGGCGCTAACGTTAAATATGATGCTGAAAAATGGTTTATTTTGGCCGAATACACGCGAATTGATGTCGATCCCAGTAGCTTTAATATTCAAGATTCAGCCTTTGTTTCCGGCGGGATCCGCTATCACGATTTCACCTTCCACTTGACCTACGGTATTGATAAAGGTGAGCCCCAATACGATGCCTATGACGCTATGTTACCTGTTTACAATGGTCTGCCACCGGCAAACCAAGCTGCACTCGCACCGCTTGTTTTTGGAACACAAGCGGCGCTTGAAGCACAGCAGGAAGACAGCGCCTACTACATCATAGGCACCCGCTGGGATTTCCATCCTTCTGCCGCACTGAAACTAGAGTACACCAACTACAGTAACGACAAACCGTCCTCCGATGAACAGTTGCTGAGTATGGCAATAGACTTAGTTTTTTAAGGAGTTAAGCATGAAACTATTAATAAGTTCTCGGTTGATGATAAAAACCTTAGTCGCCAGTGCGCTTCTATTTGGCAGTGCCTGTGTTCAAGCCGAAATTGCCGTCGTGGTGCACCCTTCTAATACGTCAGAAATTAGCGCTGCGGATATTTCACGGATCTATTTAGGCAAACTCAAGTCTTTCCCCAGTGGTGGCACTGTCGTCGCACTCGATCAACTTGAAGGCACGCCCGCACGTGATGCTTTTGTTAAACAGATCCTTAATAAAACCGAGAGTCAGTTAAAAGCCTATTGGTCAAAACTGGTCTTTTCAGGCCAAGGTCAACCGCCCAAAGTCGTCGACTCCAGCGCTGAAATGCTCGCATTGATTGCCGCCAATCCCAATATGATCGGATTTGTTGACGTCAGCGAAGTAAACGATAGCGTGAAAGTGATCAGTAAGTTCTAACCCATACGGCATCATCCTTGTCCGCCTTAATCTGTGGCGGACAAGGTTTCCACTCAGCATTAGCGCGATATAAACAACAAACACACTATCAAATGGTGCTTGAACCCTCAGAGAGGGCTTATCCATTTGCAGTACTATTAAGAAAAAATAATCTCGATTTTTCAATATCCTGATTCAAACCTTAATTGGATAGACCAGCAGAGCCAAATTTGCTGGTATACTCTTGCTAAAAATGTGCTGCTTGCATGAATTAGAGCATGAGAAGACATTTTATATGTCAATAAAACAATAGGTTAAAATGAAACTACTCAAACCTTTATTCGACAATAACCGCCGCTGGGCCGGACGTATACGCCAAGAAAATCCTGATTTTTTTGAACAATTAGCGAAACAGCAACATCCTGAATACCTGTGGATTGGCTGCTCAGATAGTCGCGTACCCTCAAACCAAATCATTGATCTTATGCCCGGTGAAGTCTTTGTTCACCGTAATATCGCCAACATGGTGATCCATACCGATCTTAACTGCTTATCTGTACTGCAATACGCCGTTGATGTGCTCAAGGTGAAGCATATTATGGTGGTGGGTCACTACGGCTGTGGTGGTGTGCGCGCGGCCATGGGTCAGCAACGCTTAGGACTCATCGATAACTGGCTCGGGCATTTACGTGATATCTATCGTATTTATCAGGAAGAATTACAACAGATGGACGAAGCCAAACGTTTTGATCGCCTGTGCGAACTGAACGTGATTGAGCAGGTTGCTAATGTGACCAGTTCAACCATAGTGCAAGAAGCTTGGGATCGCGGCCAAGAAGTGGCGGTACACGGCTGGATTTACGGCATTGATAACGGTTTACTGACAGATTTAGATGTCACGGTTGACCGTGAACATGGTCTAGCCAATCCACGCTAACGGCCTGAATATAGGCTTTTAACCCTTAGCTGAGTGTCATCTATGCTCAGATAAAACCTGCCCCTGTGCAGGTTTTTCTTTTTCCATGGCAATTTTCAGCAATAAAACATCGCAAGGGTCTATTACGCCAGTTATAATTCGCCAGTTAATTGCAGGCGACCTATGCGCCACAAATTCTAAGGAGATACCTTCCATGCCCGGTTTTGAATTATTTGGTCCTGAAGAGAAGCAGGAAGTCGCTGACGTTATGGAAAACGGTTTTACCTTCCGTTACAACTTCGACCATATGCGTAATGATCGCTGGAAGACGCGCGATATGGAGCAACTGCTTTGCGAGAAGATGAACGTGAAGCATGCTCACCTTTTATCAAGCGGTACTGCTGCGCTGCAAACGGCCATGATGGCTGCAGGCATTGGTGCTGGCGATGAAGTTATCGTGCCACCTTTTACCTTTGTAGCCTCAGTTGAAGCGATTTTTATGGCAGGCGCTATTCCGATTTTTGCCGAAATCGATGAGACATTGTGTTTATCTCCAGAAGGTATCGAAGCCGCGATTACCCCACGCACTAAAGCCATCAACTTAGTGCACATGTGCGGTTCTATGGCGAAGATGGACGAGATCAAAGCCGTCTGTAAAAAACATAACTTACTGATTTTAGAAGATGCTTGCCAAGCCATCGGTGGTAGCTACAAGGGCCAAGCCCTAGGTACTATCGGTGATGTGGGTTGTTACTCATTCGATTCAGTCAAAACCATCACCTGTGGTGAAGGTGGTGCTGTGATCACAAACAACACAGAAATCTACAACAATGCGCACATGTTCTCAGATCACGGTCATGACCACATTGGTAAAGACCGCGGTGCAGAGTCACACCCTATCATTGGCTTGAACTTCCGTATTTCGGAAATGAATGCCGCCTTAGGGTTAGCGCAGTTACGTAAACTCGATACCATTATCGATATTCAACGTAAAAACAAAAAGACCATTAAAGATGCAATGGCCGCTATTCCAGAAGTCACCTTCCGCCAGATCCCAGATCCCGAAGGCGACTCGGCTGGCTTCTTAACCTTTATGTTGCCAACCGAAGCGCGCACGCAAGAAATCAGCAAAAAACTGGCTGAAAACGGCGTTGATGGCTGCTTCTACTGGTATGTGAACAACTGGCATTATTTGAAAAACTGGAAACACATTCAGGAGCTTAAGGCATCTGCTGCGTTGCCAATCACATTAATCGCCGACAGACCTGACTATACTCAAGTTTCTGTGCCTAAATCCGATGCCATTATGAGCCGCACGATTTCTATGCTCATCAAGTTGTCTTGGACCGATGCTCAGATCGCCGAGCGTATCGAAAACATCAAGAAAGCATTTGCCCAATAATTCTACGGGAGTTTGTTGCAATGAGTTTTAAGAATTTTAAAGTAGTTGAAAAAATGATCTTCGGCCGTGGCTCATTCGTCCAATTGGATGAAGTGTTAGCTGCTGAACGTAAAACCGCCGACGACTTCGTGGTGTTTTTAGTCGATGACGTGCATCAAGGCAAAACCCTTGAGGGCCGCATTCCAGCTAAAGCACAAGACATGATAATTTGGGTTAACGTTGATGAAGAGCCAAGCACAATTCAAATCGATGCCCTGACTGAACAAGTTCAAGCTTTCAATAGCAAACTGCCAGTGAGCGTCGTCGGTTTAGGTGGCGGTTCAACCATGGACGTAGCTAAAGCAGTATCGCTGATGCTGACAAACCCAGGTGGCTCTGCTATGTATCAAGGTTGGGACTTAATCAAGAACCCAGCGGTACACCACATTGGTATCCCAACGATTTCTGGTACTGGTGCAGAAGCGTCACGCACCGCCGTATTATGTGGTCCAGTACGTAAGCTAGGCCTGAACTCAGATTACACAGTATTCGATCAAATCATCATGGATTCTGAGTTAATCGAAGGCGTAGAAACGGACCAATGGTTCTATACAGGTATGGATTGCTATATCCACTGTGTTGAATCGTTACAAGGTACCTTCTTAAACGAGTTCTCTAAATCCTACGCTGAAAAAGCCATGGATTTATGTCGCCAAGTGTACTTAGACGACCACGTAGAAAAAGACGACAAGCTAATGATGGCGTCTTTCATGGGCGGCATGAGCATAGCTTATAGCCAAGTGGGTGCCTGTCATGCGGTTTCTTACGGTCTGTCCTATATCCTCGGTTACCACCATGGTATCGGCAACTGTATCGCCTTTGACGTGTTAGAAGAATTCTATCCAGAAGGCGTTGAAGAGTTCCGTCTGATGATGAAGAAACATAACATCACGCTGCCGAAGAACATCTGTAAAGATCTGCCAGACGAAACCATAGCGAAAATGGTTGCCGTGACTAAGAGCATGGGTCCACTATGGGCTAACGTTTACGGCGCGGGTTGGGAAGAGAAAGTCACAGATGAAATGTTGACTGCGCTGTTCCGTCGTATCTAAGCTCTAACACATGTTAAAAGGGCTCAATTGTGAGCCCTTTTGTCTATATGCATTGTATATCTACACTGTATATCTTTGATAAAAGTAGGATAATTTGATGAATGTGACTCTGTTAATCCCGGCTCGTTACGGTTCAAGCCGCTTCCCGGGCAAACCCTTAGCCCCGATTAACGGCAAGCCAATGATCCAACACGTGTATGAACGCGCGTCGTTAGCCAAAGGCCTCACCAATATTTACGTCGCTACCGATGATGATCGCATTAAAGCGGCCGTTGAAGGTTTTGGCGGCAAAGTAGTCATGACCAGCCCAGATGCAGCCTCGGGTACAGATCGTATCAATGATGCAATAAACCAACTGGGACTGAAAGATGACGACTTAGTGATCAACCTACAGGGCGATCAACCTCTTATTGACCCAACCTCTATCGAGCAAGTCATCAGCCTCTTCGAGCGTCACCCTGGTGAGTTTGAAATGGCCACCTTAGGCTTTGAAATCGTCAATAAAGCCGAGCTTGACGATCCTATGCATGTGAAGATGGTGTTCGATAACAACAACTACGCCTTGTATTTCTCTCGTTCGCGTATTCCTTTTGGCCGCGATACTCAAGATTACCCCGTTTATAAGCACTTAGGTGTGTATGCTTATACCCGCAAATTCGTACAGGCCTTCGCTGCCCTACCATTAGGTCGTCTAGAAGATCTGGAAAAACTCGAGCAATTACGTGCATTAGAGTACGGCCATAAAATCAAAATCGCCATTAGCGCCTTTGATTCTATTGAAGTGGATACGCCAGAAGACATTCGTAAATGTGAGCAACGTTTAGCGGTTGATTAATCGCCCGTTAGGTGTGCGCGAGTCAATTCGAAACAGGAGCTGAGTATGTCGACCTTAGAAGTCTGGATCATTATTATTTTGATCGTCGGTGTCATCGCCAGTAATCTTGCTGCGTTGAAGTACAGTGCTAAGTTCAAACTGCCACAGTTCGGTCAACATGGTAAAGATAAGCAGATAAAACCAGGTACTACTGAGCCTTCGGCAGCAGAGAATGACGCAGATGATGCTTCAAGCAAACCAAGTTCTGCGGACTCAGAACCCAATAAAGCAGATAAGTAAAACTGAGCCACCTAGGGGCTAAACTCAATGGCGGCTTTTAAAGAGTGAGTCTAAAGATGGCTCTTGAACACGCCTTTTAAAGACTGCGCTATAAACACTGAGCAATGACGCTCGCAAACATAGAAAAGGCGCCACAGGCGCCTTTTTTGTCTCTCAAATAACAAGCTAGCCAATGCCACTCATCAGCCTTAGGCTTTTTTCGCTGATGTGCGACTCAATGGCTGCTCCTCAAGGTGCGCCACTAAAAAGACTAAAAAGCGAAACAGGGATTTAATCTTAAGATCATGATTTTTATTGGACTCAGCCGCGACTAACTTCTGCAGTGATTTAATTCTAGCGTAAGCATTCTCGACTAAAGCGTCGTTCTCTTTACCGACATATTTATTAAATTCGGCAAATTCACCAATAAATTTCAGTGTCACTTTACGGTTATTTAACGCAGTGAGTGCAGCGCCCTCTTTCAGTTTTGCCTCAAAAATACTGCATTCTAAACCGCTGGCGATCGCGCTTTGCGATAAACCGCTGCTTAAGGCATCGGCCAGAAAACCCAAATTGGCTTTTAACTCAAAGGCAATCGCCTGCTTACTGGCGCTTGATTGCTGCCAGCGACTGCGTTCCTTATCGAAAATATCGTATAGCTCTTTCCAAATGCTCATGCGCTTTGCCTACCTTGCACTGAATCGCTCCTTTCGCGTTATAGCACTCGACTTTTTTAAATGCTAGCGTTGTTAATACTAACATTTTTAACACTAGCGACTGAAAGTTATCATAAATTTAAGGTTTTCGGCATAGCGCTATGATAAATAATGAGTTAAATAATGGCCTAAAAGCACATTCACGCTAAAACTAAAATCGGCATAAAAAAATGGCCCGAACGAGTCGGGCCAGAGTGCGAGCTGCCTAAGTACGAAATGAGCTCAGTGCGAACTCATGACTAACTCACTACTCATCTAATGGCATATAAAGTTAAAGCGCTTGCGATTTTTTCGCGTTATTTTTCTCGGCGGCGAGTCGACGCAGCGCTTCTTTTTTCTCGCGGCGCGCTTCAATCACTTGATTTACATCGCTACCGATATGCGCTTCGTTACGGGCTTTTGCCAGATTCACTTGGCGCTCACGCTCAACGAAACGTTTACGCTGCTCGTCAGAAATTTTATCGATACAATGTGGGCAACTGACACCTTGCACATAGGCAGGGCTCTGTTTTTCAGCTTCAGTGATTGGCATACGGCAAGCATTACATTGATCGTATTGGCCTTTCTTCAAGTCATGATTTACCGCAACGCGGTTATCAAATACAAAGCACTCGCCTTCCCACAGGCTTTCTTCCGCTTTGACTTCTTCAAGGTATTTAAGAATACCGCCTTCGAGATGATAGACCTCGTCAAAGCCTTGCTCTTTTAAATAAGCAGTTGATTTCTCACAGCGAATACCGCCAGTACAGAACATGGCGACCTTCTTATGTTTAGCAGGATCAAGATTTTGCTTCACATACTCAGGGAATTCTCTGAAGGTTTCAGTCACAGGATTAATAGCATTTTTGAAAGTGCCGATTTGCACTTCATAGTCGTTACGGGTGTCGACTAAAATCACGTCCGGATCAGAAATCAGCGCATTCCAATCTTGAGGCTTCACATAGGTGCCAACCACTTTAAGTGGGTCAATACCTTCAACGCCCATAGTCACGATTTCGTTTTTCAGTTTGACTTTAGTGCGGTAGAACGGCATTTCATCGTCAAATGATAACTTGTGAACGATATTATCTAGGCCATTTTGGCTATTAAGCCACACTAATAACGCTTCAATAGCTTCTTGAGTGCCAGCAACTGTGCCATTGATCCCTTCACTTGCGAGGAGCAGAGTGCCTTTGATCTCGGCCTGTTCCATCATAGCGAGTAATGGCGCTCGGATAGATTCAAAATGCGGTAACGACACGAATTTATATAACGCACATACGACAACTTTAGCCATAACACCCTCTTTGCTGGCTGGAACTTAATTTCCAGTGCATAAACAAATCAATCATCTGCAGCCTTGCTGCAGATCCCAAAAATAGCGCGGAATTCTACCTGAGTCACAGCAAGATAAACACAGATAAAATACAGGGTCTTTAATTCTTTACGCACAGTGGTGAGAAAAATCATTCTATGATGGCAAATTAAGCAGAAATCCCAGTATGAAAGCGTTACCATCTGTGCCCTTTGAATATTGCATGATTGGCACGCAACATTCGCATTGGCATACTCGCGTCGTCAATAAGCATACATAAACATGCTGACGTCAGCTTTAGTCGCATCAACTTCCACGCATGGCGCCGCACAGTAGAGGAAATCCGAATGACTCTAGCCGTCTTATACACCTTCCGCCGTTGCCCCTATGCTATGCGAGCACGTTTGGGACTCTTATTAGCCCAATGCAATGTTGAAGTCCGTGAAATCACCCTTAAAGCCAAACCACCACAAATGCTAGCTGCCTCACCTAAGGGTACTGTGCCGGTATTAGTGCTAGCAAACGGCGAGGTGATTGCCGAAAGTCTTGAGATCATGCGCTGGGCACTCACGCAAGCAGATCCCTTAGATCTATTGTGTCAGCAAAATCCTGCTATTGAAGATAAAATGACACAGCTTATCGCGCAAAATGATCAGCAATTTAAACCATGGCTTGACCGCTATAAATATGCCGACCGTTACCCTGAGCAAACGCAAGCTTATTATTATCAGCAAGCGAGTCATTTCCTCCTGCAACTTGAAACATGCTTAGGGCAACACCCCTTTTTAGTCGCCGATACACCTCGCCTTGCCGACTACGCAATCGTACCTTTTGTACGCCAGTTTGCCGCAGTGGATCTTAAACGTGCACTGAGTGATGATTTTCCGCGAGTCGCCGCTTGGCTAAATCGACTGATTTCGAGTGAAATATTTATTCGTTCGATGGAAAAATATGTGATCTGGGACGCTAGCCATTCTCCAATTTGCTTGTTAGGAGACGTGTAAGCCAATAAGATTTAAAGATTATTTTTATTTTATGTTATAGCCATCGGTAAAATATTCGAGTAAGGTATTTGCCACTAGGTAACTAATTTAGCTAATCGTAGCTAGACAATCTTTTCAAGAAAAGTAACCACGCCTAAAGACTCAAGGACGTGAATGATAGAACACAAGGATAAGACAGTTGGAAAATATGGATATTAATATCGTTATTATGCTTGGGGGCCTAGTGCTATTGCATTGTCTATTTGCCCTTCGGGCCTTCAAAAGTAAAGTGGATCTCAGCACCAACAAAAAGTGCTTATGGTGCCTACTGAGTCTGATACTCGGCCCTATGGGTTATTATGGTTTTCACGGTTTTATTCCCCTAGATAGAATTCTCAAAGACTAAACGGTAAAACTAAATACCTTCAAAAAACCAGTCATACCATTGATTTACTTATCAAATTAAGACAAAAAAATAGCGCAACCTTAAGCTGCGCTATTTATGACCCTGTTTAATCAAACAAGGCATTACAGTTAACTACAAATGACTGTGCAACAATACCGAGTCATCAGGAACTTTTTGGATCACAGGCGCTTGCCCTTCAGCCAAGGCTTGTTTATAGCTTTGATTCATTTTAAGGGCGAGATACAAATCTGGCCGGATCAAAATACCACCTTCCCCTGTCTGCATGCCCGCTTGCTCAAACCAACTCAGCATCTGCCGTTTACGTCCCGCAAGCACTAAACGAACGCCACGTTTTTTAAGCAGTTGATGTAAATCAGCCAACATGGCCATCACACTTAAATCCAAATGGGTAAAACAAGGCACTGCATCAATAATGATGCAATCGACAGGCTCAGATTCCCGAATAAACTTTTCCAGTAAACGGCGCTTAAAATACGTCGCATTAAAGTAAGTTAACGGTGAATTAAAGCGATATATAAATACTCCTGGAACCGATTTAGCTTTACCCGATTCATCGACACTGCGGATAACGCCCTTATGATCTAAACCAAGCACTTGATCCGTAGGCCGCATCACAGTAGCAAGGAACTGGAATAAACCCAGTAATACAGCCAAGGTTATCCCAGGGATAACCCCAATAAACAACACAGAGAACAAGGTGATACAGGCAAGTAGAAAAGCAGACCTATCCCGCACTCGCAGATTCCACAGTGACTTTAAATCGATAAGCGAGATAGAGGCAATCACCAGCACTACACCTAAGGCGGCACTGGGGATAAACTTCAAAGGCGCAGTGAAAAATAGCGCCACAACACCAATCAATACCGCCGCAATGATAGACACTAACTGGCTCTTACCACCATTGGCATCATTAACCGCAGTGCGGGAATCCGCGCCGCTCACCGCAAAACCTTGAGATATGGCTGACGCTATATTGGCTATACCTAACGCCCTGAACTCTTTATCGGCATCTATATCGTAACCGTTTTTTGCCGCAAAGCTTCGAGCCGTCAACATCATACTCACAAAGCTCACCATGGCTAAGTTAAGCGCTGGTACCACAAGCTCACGGGCGATACCTAAATCAAATACAGGCGCTTGAAATGAAGGTAATCCTGAGGTCACTTCTCCGACGACGCTAATATCAAAGCTCGTCAGGTTAAACACCCAAACAAGGAAAGCCGCCATCGCCATTGCGCACATAGAAGCAGGCCATTGAGGACGAAACCGTTTCACTAAGGCATAAGTCGCTAGCGTCACAATCCCCATCGTCAATGTCGGCCAATGGGTTTTGGATAAGTAAGAAGGCGCACCGCTGAGGCGTTCGATTAGATAACGCTCATCGAAGGTAAAACCGAATATTTTTGAAAACTGTCCCACGATAATAGTAATTGCAACACCATTAAGCAGTCCCATCAAAATCGGTTTTGATAGAAAATCGGCGAGAACCCCTAGCCTAAAACGACTCGCAATCAAGCACCAAAAGCCTGTCATGGCCGTCATGGTCATCACTAACTGCCAGTGCTTCATACTATCCCCTGCAGCTAGGGGCGTGACAACCGCGGCGATAACAGCACAAGTCGCCGCATCTGGACCCACGATTAATTGTTTTGAGGTGCCAAATAGTGCGTATACCAACATTGGTAATACGCAGGAATACAAACCCACGGCAGCATTCACACCAGTGAGCTGGGCATAAGCAATCGCTACGGGTAATGCCACAGCGGCAACGGATAAGCCTGCGCGCACATCATCCCTAAGCCATTGCTTTTCATATTGTAATAATTGCGCCAATCCCGGCATAAACGAAATCAAACTAGGGAACTTCACTCGGCAACCTCCATATACACACTATCAAGATAAGCAACAAGTATAACTGAGACTGAAAATGTTCAGCTAAAAGGTCATTACCTAAAAAGCCATCAATAGTATGTTGGTTATGGCATAAAGCCAATCATTACGCGAGTGTCTTCCTCAGAATATTTATAGGCTTAGGCACTTAATTCAAGCCAAGCTAGCGTAATATCATAGGTAATGACACTAAGAGCAAGCTGCCCATAAACCAATTAAAATGGCGCTTACGTCTATCGGTATTGAGTTTCTTACTGATCGCTGCACCGACAAATACCCAAGTAAATGATGCAGGAAATCCCACTATGTTGAACATTAATACGCCAAGAAACGCACTCAACCAAAAGCCATCGCCACTTAATGTAAAAGCGCTACACAGGGTAATCGTCGACATCCAAGATTTAGGGTTAATCCATTGAAATAATGCAGCTTCAATGAGCGTCATAGGTTTTCGCCCATCATCCAAATGCGTGCTCTGCACTGGCGACGTCACTAATTTGTACGCGAGATACAGCAAATATGCTAAAGCAAAATATTTCAATACTTGGTGCAATACCGGTAATGCTTCAAACAAGGTACCGAGGCCGAATAATACCGCAAGATGTAAAGAGGTCGAACCCAAGCGGATCCCTGCAATATGTGGCACGGTACGCAGCACACCAAAATGCGCTCCAGAGCTAGCCAAGAGAATATTGTTCGGTCCTGGAGTCATTGTCATCGTCGCGCAAAACAGCGCGGTCGAGGCCATTAAAGTCCATAATTGTGGATCATAAAGCAGTGCAGTATTCATATTCGCCTTAAATTGTATGCATACATTTGTTGACATAAAAAGATGCAATAAATAATATACGGAGAATATTAGAGATCAATGGATTTATTGTCATGGGTACAATCTGGACACCAGACCTAACGACTTTTTCAGGCCCGAAATATCAGCGCTTAGTCAGTGCCATAGAACAAGGCATTTTGCAGAAGGTGTTAACCCAAGGCAGTAAACTGCCACCACAGCGCCGTTTAGCCGATGCCTTAGGCATCACTATTGGCACCGTGACCCGCGCCTATGCATTGGCGGAACAAAGGGGTTACGTCGAAGCACGAGTGGGAGATGGCACCTATGTCAACGCCTCCCCTGTACCTGAAATGGGTAACGTACAATTGAATATGGCGACCTGTCAGCAGCCACTCACAGATCAAATCAGCACCCTAAGCGATTGCCTCAGCCAATTAGCGAAAGACCCCACTAAATTGAGTCAGTTACTCGGTTATCGCGCCAGTCCATTAGATCAACACCAACAAGTGTTCCACCAATGGTTAAACCAACGCGGTATACAGCAAACACCCGAGCAACTGGTCTTTACCCATGGCGGCCAGCAAGCCATTTTTGCCTGTTTGAGCGCATTTTTATCAACAGGCGATGTACTGTTACACGAGCAATACAGTTATCCAGGCGTGAGAATTTGTGCTAAACAGCTTGGTGTCACTAGCGTTGGAGTGCCCCTTACCCACGAAGGATTAGATCTGCCGCGCTTTGAAGCCCTATTACAGATCCACAACCCTAAATTAGTCTATCTCACGCTGAATAATCAAAACCCCACTTGCATTCAGTACAGTGAATCACAGCGGCAGAAAATCCTTGAATTATCAGAGCAATATCAATTCTATATCATTGAAGATGACGTGAATTATTGTTTACCTGAAGAATGGCATTCGCCCCTGTGGCAATTAGCAAAACAGCTGGTGATACCACGGGTGATTTATATTTCCAGCCTGTCAAAATTGTTTTCTGGCGGCTTAAGGCAAGGCTTTATTCTGGTTCCTGACCAACTAATCGCCCAAGTGCGACTCGCTATTCATAGCCAATGCTGGATGGTGTCGCCGCTGAATATTGAAATTGCCTGTCAGTTGATAAAGAAAGGTCATATTACTGCAGAACGAGATACGCTCGTACGTCAACGCCAAAGTCACTGTATCGCTATGGGCGAACGGCTGGGATTAACCCAAACTTGGCGAGGGTTAAACGGTTGGATACAACTGCCAGAAGATATCAAAGCCCATCACCTCGTTACCGCACTGGCCGCAAAAGGCATATTAGTCCGTAATGGTGATGACTTTAATTGCCATGATAATTTTATCCGCTTGAGCCTTGGTGGCGCCGAAAACGACACTCAATTCAATCTCGCGGTTGAATGCATAGAATCGACCATACGTTCCTTAGTGCAAAATGCTTATTCAGTGGTGTAAAAGCGCTTAAAGACCATTAAGCTCAGCCAATTTTTATGCGCCATTTCAGATGAAGTTAATTCACACAAAATGGCGAATTTTGTAGAAGAGTGAATAAAAAAGCGCCAGTAGCATACATGCTACTGGCGCTGGTGTTACTGACAAGCTTGATGAACTATCGGTGAGCCATTAGCTATAGTTTACTATTGCACCACTATTTAATCTTAAGTTGGTAAACACTCGTGGTGCCACTAACTTCATTGCCTATGATTAACAAAGGATTACCGCTAGGGCTTTTATCGGCACTGACAAATTTCATCCCTTCTGGCCCTAAATCCCCCGCCAATGTTGCATCCCCCTTAACTTCACCCGTATCAGTATCAACAACGAAGTCAGCTTCAAAATCACGGTTCACAACATAGTCGACAAAATGCACATCGAAAGGATTAGTCACGTCATAGATCATAAAGCCAGAGGTACGTTCTAAACCAACAAAGGCATATAGTCGTTGACCAATTTGGCCTAGGGCTAAAGCTTCTGGCTCTGGCCCCTTGTCATCGCTGCGACTATCACCTTTATTTTCTTCGTTGTTATTGTTGAACTTATCCCCCAGTAGTGCGGCGGTAATACGTTCAAAATCACTGCCACTGTCAAACACTTGCTGACCATCAGCATTCCAAATCGAGAATGAACGAGCACCAAAGCTCACGACTTTGTCGTAGTCGCCATCCTTATCATCGTCCCCCATGCTCGTCGTTACCTTGAGACGCGCTAATTGGGTTTTATCTTTTGCGGCGGCAAATTGTGGGTGATTCGGGTCGAGCACTAAATCCCCTGCGCGGGCTTCTTCCGAAAAAGCCGCATAGTCACGGGAGTCACCTTCATTCGCAGTTACAATAAAGTCAGTGTTATTCCAACGGTAGCTAGCAAGGGTATCGGGTTGATACATGCCGTACACCCCTGTGTAGCTTTGCAAGTTCACAAGATTATCTTTGTCACTCGCATCAATTTTATTCACATCAAGTCCGTAATATTTGAGGCCTAGCGGTAAAATCTTAGAGACTTTCGCATTGGCGATATCAATCACGGCAATAGCATTGTTCTCTTGTAAACTGACAAATGCACGGCGGTTATTATGGCTAATGGCGATATATTCAGGTTCTAAATCCTGCGCCACACTCGCCATTGGGCCATTAATTTTAATGTCTGCGGTGATTTCAGTTGCACGCGCACCGCCCTGATTAAACGCACTAAAATTTATGATGGTCGCAGTAGCTGCGGGCTTACCGTCAGTAATCGCAATCAACGCAACACTGCCTTCAGGATCTAAGGTATAAGCAGGATTAGGTTCGCCTTCATTGGCCACGAGTAAGGTTTTACCGTCGTGGGTGAACACCACATTATCGGGTAAAGCACCGACTTCGACGGCGCTGATAAACTGCGGAGCATCTGTGCCGTTAAGATGATAAAAAGCCACAAAACCATTGGCTTGGGTTTTATTGCCTGCAGCGTCACCACGCTCAATGGCAGCCGCTAACAAGTTGCCTGAAATACTCACGCTGTTAACGCTACCCATAAAGGTTTGACCCACATCCTTAGCAACATCGAGTTCTGCTAATTTGTCGAGATTATTCAATGCTAAAGGATCTGTGGCGTTTGATGCAGTCGCTAATAAGCTGCCATCGATAATATCGACTTTGCCGCTAATCGCATTGACCACAAAAATACGGTTAGATGCACTGTGATATTCAACGATTTCGGCGGCACTTAAGCCATAAACGCCAGTCTGATGACGACCAATTAACTCAGCTTTTAAGCTTGCAGTTTGTGGCTGGCAAACATATTGGGTTTGCGCGACCGCAATTTCATTGTCATCCAATTGTCCATTATGGTTGGCATCTAATCCGGTATCGATACGCTGACCACCGGCGGGACAATTTGCATCACCGATAGTTAATGCGGTCACTTTAACCAGTGAATTTAAGCCGTTGTCGCCTTTATCACCTGCTGCGCCATCATCACCGCTGCAAGCTCCGAGTAATAAGCTCGCCATAATGGCGGCTGCAAGCGGGAGTCGTTGTGTTTTCATCGTGTCATTCCTGAATATTTTATTTTTAGTAGGGTGAAGCTAAAGCCCACTAAATTAGTCAGCATAAAAGACACCTAGATGACAAAGCAGTGACACTCAGATGACAACTAACACTTTTGAATGAAGCATATTGGAGGATAACGACTCGAGCCGCCAAGGTTATGCCTCGATTATCGAGACTTGCTACTTAGTTACAATTTAATCGGTAAAATACGGTAAAGAAATCATCGCAAAGATTGGTTTATTTGTCCTAGCGCTTTACTATGCTATTGCTTAATGCCTTACCGTGAAAATTGATCGAAGCACAATTCACTTTTCCCCAAACACTGCCAATTAGCGCAAGATGCTGGCTAAAAATGGACGGATTAGAGTGAATTGTCCTAGTACAATTTAAACCACGCCGCATAACCCTGAGAAATACGCTTTCAATTCTTTCGCCACCCGAGGTAACAGTGGACCCACAATCACAACCTTCTGCCCATAACGGTAGACGTATACCGAATTTAGCACTGCTTATTCCCATGCTAGCGGCGATTGTCGCGATCACACCATTGGCCATCGACATGTACTTACCTGCGATGTCGACATTGGCCCTTAGTTTTCATACCGATATCACAACAGTGCAACAGTCCCTGAGTATCTACTTAGCAGGCTATGCACTGGGCATGTTGTGTTTTGGCCCCTTAGCTGACCGCATTGGCCGTCGCCCTATGGTGATAATGGGGCTGAGTGGCTTTATGCTAACCAGTTTACTGATTGGGTTTGCTGGTCAAGTCGAAATCTTTCTTGGGTTACGCTTTTTGCAGGCCTTTATCGGCGCAGCAGCGACTGTGGTGGTACCGGGATACATAAAAGAAGTCTATGGCGACAATACCGCCAAAGGTATGTCTTACGTGAGTTTAATCATGATGTTAGCGCCATTACTGGCCCCTAGTATTGGCAGCGTTATCTTAGAACTCGGTGATTGGCATTTAATCTTCTTCATTCAATCTGCCTATGCCGCGACCCTGTTATTACTCGTGCTGTTTGCGCTAAAAATGCCCAGCGATAAAGATATGGATACCCGCAGCCAAAAATCATTTCTTGGTGCCTATGCGACCGTATTTTCCCGACCTGGCGTTAAGTTGAACATTGCCAGCGGCGTGTTAACGTCTTTTGCGTTTTTCTGTTATCTCACCGCATCACCCTTCGTTTATATGGAAGTCTTTGCCTTAGATAAATCCTATTTTGCCATCTTGTTTAGCACCAACGTTGGCGCCTTGATGTTGGCCAATATCATTAATACTCGCATTGTCGGCCGCTATGGTTCGCTGCGTATGTTGCACGTATCGACCTTTTTTGGCGCTATTGCGGGGGCTGGTTTATTAACGGTCAACCTACTGGATATGAGCTATCATTTTACCGTGATCATGCTTATTCCTTTGATGGGCAGCCTAGGGGTGATGTCGGTCAACGCCGATGCGATAGTGCTGATGAAGTTCAAACAAGAAACCGGAACGGCAACGGCGGTTATTGGCACCTTAAGATTTGGCTGTGGCGCGCTAGCGGGGCCATTATTAGCGGTGTTCTATGATGGCACAGCAGTGCCCTTCTCCGCCCTTATGTTAGGCTCTATTGTGTTAGTCGGTATTTGCCAATTCAATCGTCCAAAACATCAAACGCAGCCGACGGTTTAAGGATTTATTTTTAAGGGTCTATTTTTAAGAAATCATGGATGCCAATGCCTCATCTACAACACATGTTTGATCGCGTGAAAACAGCGCATTGGCTTTCACTAAATATAGCAAATAAGTAATATTTAATCGCAATAGTTAAGTATCTGCTTATCTAACGTCCCACACCAAAACGGCACTTTTAGTGCCGTTTTTGCTTTTTAAGCATCTAACAATCTGAAAAATATAAGATAAGCCCATAAATCAGCCTAGATTACTTGGCGATTCCAGCAAGTTCTCCAGCCATTCAAACGTGAAATTGTTTCAAGTTGGTTATTTTTTACATAAAAGGCTTGAAATGTTGTTTTTTTTGAATATGATGAAATTCTGTTCATTGCAACAGTTGCTGCATCCTAAGGATGAATCACTTGTCTTCTACGAAGTCAGTTCAGCATTTCGGAGCCTGAATTACCCTTCAGGCTTAATTTTTAGAGCGATTACCGTCGCTGTAACAAAATACTGTTTACCGTAACGGTACTATGCAATAGGAGTTCCACATGGAGATGTTATCCGGCGCCAGCATGATAGTGCGTTCTTTGATTGATGAAGGCGTAAAACACATTTTTGGCTATCCTGGCGGTTCAGTTTTAGATATCTACGATGCCCTGCACGTTATCCCAGGTATTGAACACATACTCGTTCGCCACGAACAAGCTGCCGTGCACATGGCCGATGGCTACGCCCGTGCAACGGGTAAAGTGGGCGTGGTATTAGTCACCTCAGGACCCGGTGCCACCAACGCGATTACCGGTATTGCCACCGCCTACATGGACTCTATTCCCCTCGTAGTATTATCGGGTCAAGTACCGAGCAACCTTATCGGTAATGATGCTTTCCAAGAATGCGATATGATCGGTATCTCTCGTCCTGTGGTCAAACACAGCTTTTTAGTTAAAGATCCCACTCAAATCCCTGAAACGATAAAAAAAGCCTTTTATATTGCCTCTACCGGCCGTCCTGGGCCTGTGGTCGTCGACCTGCCAAAAGATTGCTTAAACCCAGCGCTGCTGCACGAATATATTTATCCCGAAAGCGTGAAAATGCGCTCATACAACCCGACAACCTCGGGGCATAAAGGACAGATCCGTCGTGGACTACAGGCACTATTAGCGGCTAAAAAGCCTGTGCTCTATGTCGGTGGCGGCGCCATTATCTCAGGTTGTGATAAGCAAATTTTACAATTAGCTGAGAGATTAAATATTCCCGTCGTCAGCACACTCATGGGACTGGGTGCCTTTCCAAGTACCCACAAAAACAGCCTAGGCATGTTAGGGATGCACGGTCGCTACGAAGCCAACATGACAATGCATAACTGCGATTTGATCTTCGGTATTGGTGTGCGCTTCGACGATAGAACCACTAATAATGTGGAAAAATATTGCCCGAACGCGACCATTTTGCACATAGATATCGACCCCTCGTCTATTTCAAAAACTATCCACGTCGATATTCCCATCGTAGGGTCGGCCGACAGTATTTTAGACAGCATGTTGACACTGTTAGATGAATCGAACGAGCACAATGACAACGATGCCATCGCCACTTGGTGGAATGATATTGAGCAATGGCGCGGCCGCGATTGTCTGGCCTATGACAAAAACAGTGGTCGCATCAAACCACAGCAAGTGATTGAAACCTTGTATAAGCTGACCAATGGCGATGCCTATGTCGCCTCTGATGTTGGCCAGCACCAGATGTTTGCCGCCTTGTACTATCCGTTAGATAAGCCGCGCCGCTGGATCAATTCAGGGGGTCTAGGCACCATGGGGGTTGGCCTACCCGCCGCGATGGGGGTTAAAATGGCGATGCCTGATGCCACGGTTGTCTGTGTCACGGGAGATGGTTCAATCCAGATGAACATTCAAGAGCTTTCGACCGCGCTGCAATATGATACGCCGGTTAAAATTATCAACTTAAACAATCGTTTCCTTGGCATGGTTAAACAATGGCAGGACATGATTTACTCTGGCCGTCACTCACATTCCTATATGGATTCAGTACCTAATTTTGCCAAAATTGCCGAGGCCTATGGCCATGTAGGTATGACGATCAGCGATCCCGCCGAACTTGAGTCAAAAATGGCAGAAGCGCTGGCGATGAAAGACAGACTGGTCTTTATCGACATCATGGTGGATGAAACTGAGCACGTGTACCCAATGTTGATCCGTGGTGGTGCGATGAATGAAATGTGGCTGACCAAGACGGAGAAATGCTAATGCGTCGAATTATATCTGTATTATTAGAAAACCAATCCGGCGCCCTTTCTCGTGTGGTCGGTTTGTTTTCACAGCGCGGCTATAACATTGAAAGTTTAACGGTGGCGCCAACGGACGATATCACACTGTCGCGGCTTAACATCACAGTCGTTGCCGATGAAATGGTGTTAGAGCAAATAGAGAAGCAGCTACATAAACTCATCGATGTGTTAAAAGTTTCGAATATTACCGAGTCAGCTTATATTGAACGCGAATTAGCCCTTATCAAGGTCCGCGCCCAAGGCGAGTTTAGGGAAGAAGTTAAACGGATGGCGGACATTTTCCGCGGCCAGATTGTCGATGTCACCGCCAATTTATATACCATCCAAATGGTCGGCACATCAGAGAAACTCGATGCGTTTATTCATGCGCTAGGTGAAGTGACTAAATTGGTCGAAGTCTCTCGCTCCGGTGTGGTGGGTTTGGCTCGCGGAGAAAAGGCCATGAAAGCGTAACTTTCTCACGGAAATCTCGCGGACATTTTTTGCGTGAACACAAAAACAAGGGGAGCATTATGCTCCCCTTGTTTTTAGGTGGTTACCACAGTGTCAATTATGACTGGCTGTCTAGCAAGCGCGATGAAGTGATCTCAATTTTGCGTGGTTTCAATGCTTCAGGGATTTCACGCACTAAATCAATATTGAGTAAGCCATTTTCTAAACTTGCGCCGAGCACAGTGACATAGTCTGCCAGTTGGAAAGTGCGCTCAAAACCGCGTTCCGCTATGCCTTGGTACAAGTATTTACGCTCGGTTTGGCTTTCAGCTTTGTTGCCTTTCACCAGTAATTTCTCACCTTCACTGCTGATCTCAAGTTCATTCATTGAGAATCCGGCCACGGCCATAGTAATGCGATAGCGATTTTCGCCTAATAATTCAATGTTATATGGGGGATAGCCAGTATTGCCATTATTAGCGGCGGCATGTTCTGCCAGCTGAGCTAAACGGTCAAAACCAATGGCACTACGGTACAGGGGAGCTAGATCATAATTACGCATATTCATATCCTTGTCTTAAGCAATATGGAGAATTGGCGGACGGTTTTCACGATGAAAACGCTTGTAGAGTCTGCCGAGTTAAATCTTCTGCCCTTACGGCACAGAATTCACACTAGGATCCTCATCGAGCTATCCTGAAATAGATATAAGGACGGGAGAGAAAATTTCAAGCAAGAAAATTAAAAAAATGTGCAAAATTTAAAAAGACCAACAAAAACGAACTCTTATTAATTTTAATACTTTGAATTGACGTGTGATTTGTATAGAGGCATTAGCGTCATTGCAACACGGAAATCTATATTCGCTAAATTGCAGCCAATAAAAAAGGAGCCTAGGCTCCTTTTTCAGTCTTAGCATCGAATTAACGAGTGCGTGGACACAATTCTTCAGCGCTGAAGAAGTAAGCAATTTCACGAGCAGCAGATTCAACAGCATCTGAACCGTGAGCCGCGTTTTCGTCAATGCTTTCTGCGAAATCAGCACGGATAGTACCAGGAGCTGCTTGAGCAGGATTAGTTGCACCTAAAATTTCACGGTGAGCTAAAACAGCGTTTTCGCCTTCTAATACTTGGACCATGATTGGACCAGAAGTCATAAATGCAACCAGAGCACCGAAGAAACCGCGCTCGCTATGCTCAGCATAGAAACCTTCAGCTTGTTCTTTGGTCAGGTGTAACATTTTAGCTGCAACGATCTTAAGACCAGCAGTTTCAAAACGATTGTAGATAGCACCGATGTGGTTTTTTGCAACAGCATCTGGCTTGATAATAGAAAATGTGCGTTCGATCGCCATAACTAGCTTCCTTTGTCAGCAAGTTTAAAAAATTCGCGCGGATTATACGAAATTTAAAAGCTAAATCCTATCTTTATAGCAAATTAGTCTGAGATATTGCGCACATTCGCTTTATTCGTAATCAGTTTGATCACACAAAATACCCCGCTAGGAGGATAAATCCTTAGCAGGGTTCATTAACTCATTAAAAAATGGGATTATTTTTTGTTTTTTGCCCAAATACCAGCCCATGCAATCAAAGCGACTAAAATGACTGCGGGTGCAAGATCTAATAAGTGATGGAATAAACCGACACCGCCATGACCTGGATGAGCCCAAGCCATTGAAGGGACAAGCATACATAACAATACAAGCAAAAGTTTCATGTGAACATCCTTGCAGTTGCGATAATAAAGTTAAGCCATATAAATGCCTTAACCAATATACAACAAATTACGATATCCACTGAAAATGAACTTGACTGTGATCAAACTCTCGCGAAATATTCTCTGCGCCACTGCAAATACGTGAGGTAAATCACCTTAGTTAATCTTCTGAAGGACAAGATGCCTCACATAAAAAGCCGTACCACAACTGTGCTCACTACTTTTCATCAATCCAACACTGCTGAATTGCTTCCAGTATTTTTTCATTGCAATGCTTAGGATCATCAGCAAAATCATTCAAAGCTAACACCCACTCATACAATTGGGTGAAATGCAGCTGAGTGGGATTCACTTCTGGGTGTGCTTCGAGTAATTCCAACGCAATATCTAACGAATCTATCCAAGTTAATGTCATCGTTTGCCCCTATTCGGTTCGCTTTAATGGGTAAGTTCTGGCTAAACGGCGTTACCCATAAGGAGGTGAATCAAGTGTTGATATTCCGCAGTCAATACTCGACAGCAAGAGCATTAACCCTGTGCTTGCGTCACCTTTTTTACTTTTATCGCATTTTTTTCAACAAAATCAATAATAGCACCCGCCACATCTTTCGTGGTGGCGCCTTCAATTCCTTCAAGACCGGGTGAAGAGTTCACTTCCATGATCACAGGACCGTGGTTTGAGCGTAGCAAGTCAACGCCAGCGACATTGAGCCCCATGGTCTTAGCCGCACGAATGGCGACTGAGCGTTCCTCTGGGGTTAATTTGACTAAACTTGCCGTGCCACCACGGTGCAAGTTAGAGCGGAACTCACCGGGCATAGCTTGACGCTTCATGGCGGCAATCACTTTATCGCCGAGCACAAAGCAGCGAATGTCTGCACCATTAGCCTCTTTGATATATTCCTGCACCATAATGTTGGCTTTAAGGCCCATAAAGGCTTCAATCACGCTCTCAGCCGCTTTACGGGTCTCGGCTAATACCACGCCAATACCTTGGGTGCCTTCGAGTAATTTAATCACCAGAGGCGCGCCACCCACCATATCAATTAAGTCGGGAATATCACTCGGTTTATTGGCAAAACCCGTAATGGGCAAGCCAATGCCGCGGCGTGACATCAACTGCATAGAACGCAATTTGTCACGTGAGCGCGAGATCCCTACAGAATCATTTAAAGCATAGACGCCCATCATCTCAAATTGGCGCAACACCGCCGAGCCATAAAAGGTAATCGACGCCCCAATACGGGGGATCACTGCATCAAATGCAGGTAACTCTCGCCCACCAATGTGGATACTCGATTGCCGCATGTTGATATTCATATAACATTCAAGGGGATTAATTACGTGTACTTCATGACCACGTAATTGCGCCGCTTCAACGAGTCGCTTCGTTGAATATAGCTCAGGCCCTTGCGATAAGATCGCTATTCTCATTTGGTCTCCGGCAACCATTAATTTTGAGCGCATAATACGCCTGCGCAGGGATAAATCAAACAACTAGAGGCATAGACAAGATTAGTTGCACAAATGCTCAACGCCAAAAGCAAAAAACCAGTCACATGGACTGGTTTTAACAATTACCGCGACAGCATTAATTGCCTTCGCTGACCATGTTAACCGTGTATTTAGGGATCTCAATCACCATGTCAGTGTCGACCACTTTCGCCTGACAAGATAGACGGCTTTCAGGCTCAAGTCCCCAAGCTTTGTCTAACATATCATCTTCCAGCTCATCACTTGGCTCAAGATCATTAAAGCCTTCACGCACGATACAGTGACACGTCGTGCAAGCACAGGACTTTTCACATGCATGCTCGATATTGATGCCATTACGCAGCGCAACATCAAGAATGGTCTCACCAACATTCGCCTCAAGCACTGCGCCATCTGGGCACAACTCGGCATGGGGAAGAAAGACTAATTGGGGCATTACATCACCTATATGTTGTCGATCGACTGGCCTTTAAATGCCACTCGAATAGAATTGTCCATACGTCTGGCAGCAAAATCTTGGGTTTGCTCATCCAGTTTTTCAATCGCGAGTTTAATCGCATCGGCATCATCGCCCGTAGCCACTTGCGCCACATTGGCCATAGTAGCATCGATTTGTCCACGCTCATCAGCATTCAGCAAATCGCCATCCTTCGCTAACGCTGCATGTAAAGACTCGAGTACCCTCGCCGCCTCCACTTGCTGCTCGGCCAGCATACGACGACCGATATCGTCTTTGGCATACTTCATCGAATCTTTCAGCATAGTGGCAATTTCAGTATCCGATAAACCAAAAGACGGCTTAACTTGAATACTAGATTGTACGCCGGTGGATTTTTCCATCGCGGTCACGCTAAGTAAACCATCGGCATCTACTTGGAATGTCACCCGAATGTGCGCAGCGCCTGCAGCTAACGGCGGAATACCCTTTAAGGTAAAACGCGCCAGTGAGCGGCAATCGGCAACGAGCTCTCGCTCACCCTGCACCACATGGAATGCCATGGCCGTTTGACCATCTTTAAAGGTGGTAAATTCCTGCGCCCGAGCCACCGGAATCGTGGTATTACGCGATACCACTTTTTCCACTAAGCCGCCCATGGTCTCTATGCCTAATGACAAAGGGATCACATCGAGCAATAGCAAATCCGATTCGGGTTTGTTACCCACTAAAATGTCGGCTTGAATGGCCGCACCAATGGCGACAACACGATCGGGATCGATAGATGTCAGCGGTGGTTTACCGAAGAAAGCTTCGACCTGTTCACGCACTAATGGCACGCGCGTTGAACCGCCAACCATCACAGTTTCAAGCACTTCATCCGTCGTCACGCCCGCATCACGCAGGGTACGGCGACAGCTGGCAATCGTCTTTTTCACCAATGCCGCAATCATGGCATCAAATTCAGCTTTAGTAACGATTTGCGTCAGTTCAGTACCATCGGCAAGGATCACTTTCGCTTCAGTTTCTGCTGCATCCGTTAAAGCTTCTTTGACTCGACGCGATTCAATCAACAGTTGACGACTTAATTGTGAGTCGATGTCACTAAGCTGCCACACTTGTTGCATATGTGCTTGCAGTAAATGATCGAAATCATCGCCGCCAAGCGCTGAATCACCACCAGTGGCTAACACTTCGAATACACCGCGATTCAAGCGCAAAATAGAAATATCGAAAGTACCGCCGCCTAAATCATAGATGGCAATCACGCCCTCTTGCTTAGAATCTAAACCATAGGCAATCGCAGCAGCAGTCGGTTCATTCAACAAACGTAGCACTTTAACACCCAGCAAAGCTGCGGCATCTTTTGTGCCTTGGCGCTGGGCATCGTCGAAATACGCAGGCACAGTGATCACCACACCTTGCAGTTCGCCGCCTAAGGTTTTTTCAGCGCGGGCGATCAGCGGACGTAAAATCTCCGCAGACACTTGCACGGGATTCACTTGGCCTTGGGGAGTCACAAATAAAGGTAAACCGTTTTCGCTTTCGGCAAACTCGTAGGGTAATGATTGCTCGCCAGCTTTAATATCCGCTAGGCTGCGGCCCATAAAACGCTTAACCGAAACGATCGTGTTTTGCGGATCCTGCGCCGAACTCAACGCAGCAAGCGCGCCGACTTCGACTGAATCTTGGGTATAACGCACGATAGAAGGTAATGAATGCTGTCCAAGTTCGTCCGGCAGGGTTGCCGTCTCTCCACTTCGAACGGCCGCCACCAAAGAATTGGTCGTACCTAAATCTATGCCAACGGCAAGTCTATGTTGGTGCGGCGCGGCACTTTGACCGGGCTCAGCTATCTGCAAAAGGGCCATATATATCCAACTTAGTAATGCCAACTCAAGCGTACTTGAGTCAGCAAAGTAACATAAACACGGAAAATCAATCTAACAGAGCGTCTTCGACTCTGGTCAACTCGTCGTGTAATTTTGCCATAAATTTGAGTTTGCGAACTTGATCCGCCGCTAACAATGCGTCTTCAGCCTGCTCACTGGTTAACAGTTGAGTCAATTGCTGAGTAAGTTGCGCGCGGTACTGTGCAAATGATTGATATAGCTCGTCAATACTCGCTTGAGGATCGGCACTATCGCGTATATCTTCTAACGCCTCGCGCCATTCCATTTGCTGCATCAAGAAGCCGGTATCTTTCACTGTCGTGGTTTCATGGCTTAATTCAATTCCACACAGCGACAACATATGCTCAGCGCGGCGAATGGGATCTTTTAAGGTTTGAAAACCATCATTGACTTGCGCCGTGCGCTGCACCGACAGCAATTTTTGCTGTTCAGTATCATTGGCAAATTTATCGGGATGAACCGCCCGTTGCAGTTCGCGATAGCGTTCTGCAAGTAAGGCGGTATCAATATCGAAGGCAGGGGAAAATTTAAACAGCTCGAAATAATTCATGCGTCAACTTTAGCGGTTAAACAGTGAAACTCTCACCACAACCACACTCACCTTTTGCGTTAGGATTATTAAATTGGAAGCCTTCGTTCAGCCCTTCTTTAACAAAATCCAGCTCGATCCCTTGAAGATAGATAAGGCTCTTGGCATCTATGATGATTTTCACATCTTCGATATCAAACACTTCATCGTCATCATTTAAAGAATCAACGAACTCAAGTACATAAGCCATACCAGAACAGCCTGATGTTCTTAAGCCGAGACGCAGGCCTACACCTTTGCCTCGGTTGACTAAGAAAGATCTGACACGATCGGCTGCCGCTGGGGTCATTGTAATCGCCATCTTAACTCCAGATGTTACTTAGCTTGTTTCGATTTGTACTCGTCGATAGCAGCTTTAATGGCATCTTCAGCCAAAATTGAACAGTGGATCTTCACTGGTGGCAATGCCAATTCTTCAGCGATATCCGTGTTTTTGATCGCCGCAGCTTGTTCGATAGTCTTGCCTTTAACCCACTCAGTTACCAGTGAGCTAGACGCAATCGCGCTGCCACAACCGTAGGTTTTGAACTTAGCGTCTTGAATGATGCCATCAGCACCAATTTTCAACTGAAGTTTCATCACGTCACCGCAAGCAGGCGCGCCTACCATACCGGTCACGACCGAAGGATCGTTTTTATCAAAAGAACCAACGTTACGTGGATTCTCATAATGATCTATCACTTTTTCACTGTAAGCCATGGTACTGCTCCAAAATTATCTATTGTAAAGGTCAGAATTAATGATGTGCCCACTGAACTTGGTTCAGGTCGATCCCATCTTTAAACATTTCCCACAAAGGAGACATTTCTCTTAATTTATCAATAGATTGAGTAATTACTTCGATAGCGTGATCAATTTCTTCTTCGGTTGTGAAACGGCCGATAGAGAAACGAATCGAGCTATGTGCCATTTCATCGTTTAAGCCAAGCGCACGTAATACGTAGCTAGGCTCTAGGCTGGCTGAGGTACAAGCCGAACCCGATGAAACCGCTAAATCTTTCAGTGCCATCATTAACGACTCGCCTTCAACATAGTTGAAGCTGACGTTGAGGCTACCGCTAACACGGTCAATCGCATCACCATTGATATAGGTTTCTTCAATGTGCTTGATGCCATTCCATAATTTGTCACGTAATGCACCGATACGAGCGTCATCAGAGGCCATTTCCGCTTTTGCGATTGCAGCAGCTTCACCTAAACCTACGATTTGATGCGTTGGTAACGTACCGCTACGCATACCACGCTCATGACCACCACCGTGCATTTGCGCTTCTAAGCGAATGCGTGGCTTACGACGAACATATAGTGCGCCGATACCTTTAGGGCCATACATTTTGTGACCAGAAATCGAGATCAAATCCACTTTAGTGGCTTGCACATCGATAGGCACTTTGCCTGCACTTTGCGCCGCATCCATGTGGAAAATGATGCCTTTTGAACGGCATAGTTCACCGATTGCATCGATATCGTGGATAACACCGATTTCGTTGTTCACGTGCATGATGCTGACAAGGATAGTGTCGTCACGCATTGCTGCTTCTAAACGTTCCATCGGAATGATGCCGTTTGCAGCAGGCTCTAAGTAAGTCACTTCGAAACCTTCACGCTCTAATTGGCGACAAGTATCGAGAACCGCTTTATGTTCAGTCTTACTTGTGATGATGTGCTTGCCTTTCTTGTGATAGAAATGAGCAACACCTTTTATCGCTAAGTTGTTCGATTCCGTCGCGCCAGAGGTAAACACAATTTCGCGGTGATCGGCGTTAATTAACTCGGCAACTTGGTTGCGAGCAATATCCACCGCTTCTTCGGCTTGCCAGCCGTAGCGGTGTGAACGTGAGGCCGGATTACCAAAGATGCCGTCCATTGTCATGCATTGGAACATCTTTTCCGCGACTCTAGGATCAACAGGCGTGGTGGCGGCATAATCTAAATAGATAGGAAGCTTCATAACACACTCCGTACTGAGCAGTCTCTGGTAGAGGCTACATACAACGTACAAAAATTATTTTTATATATAACAAAGTGCCGCTATAAACTGACTCTTTGTTCCTTTTGCATAGTGTCTTGCTTAAGTGAGATAAATTGCACATCTCGCTTCTGCATCAAGCCGGCAAGACTGATACCATCTAAAAAATCGGAAATTTGTTTGCTTAAATCGCCCCAAAGTGAATGGGTTAAGCAGCGAGTTCCACTCTGACAATTGCCAAGTCCTTGGCAACGAGTCGCATCGACAGACTCGTCTACAGCATGGACAACCATGCCGACTGAAATATCATTGGCTTCTAGGCCTAAGCGATAACCACCGCCCGGTCCACGTACACTGGCAACTAAACCGTGTTTTCTTAGCTTAGCGAAGAGTTGTTCCAGATAGGAAAGCGAAATCCCTTGTCTTTCAGAGATATCCGCTAAGGGAACTGGTCCCGATGCTGAGTGGATTGCCACATCTAGCATAGCGGTTACTGCATAACGACCTTTTGATGTAAGTTTCATAACTACCATAGCTCCCGAACAGGTATGCATTATTTCAACATACCCGAGTAATTCAGTCAAGTATTAAAACCTACTAAAACACTCAAGTATATGAGTGTGCACATAACCAATACCCTTTCATCTTAGTGGGGTATTTAACCTTTTTCTAGCCTAAGATTCAATGCTAAAGCGCCAATTAATCGACATCTAGCACGATATAAACGCAGGATAAAAGTGATCTCGGTACTATGGCGCGATCAAACTCAGGTTTGATCGCAATATGCGCCTTTACAACAGGATAAGCTAAAGTAAAACGCTAAAGGAGACCTTTGTGAGGGTCAACCCTTAGGCAAGTTAGACCGCTAAGTTAAATCATTTCGTTGAACCATTTCTTGAAACTTAGATACTCGGATCAAACTCATCTAATGCACTATGGCGTTTTTCCGCTGCCGCTTTTTCTGCATCATTAAACTCGCCCATATCAAGCTCTGGCAGTTTTTCAGTACAGACATTGCCACCCAGCCCTTGAATGGCTTGACACAACTCTTGAACTTTCGAGTCCATCAAATGCATGTGATCGAGCATCTGCCCTATTGCATTGGCCACCGGATCGGGATTATCCGGTGATACCGCGTACGCATCGAAGCCATATTTTTTTGCCATCGCGCTGCGGCGTTCAGTTTTCTCTTTCGATTGCGGTGACGGTGTAGCCACCACGCGCCCAGGAATCCCCACAACCGTGGTATCTTTGGGCACATCTTTCACCACAACAGAATTCGAACCCACACGCGCACCATCGTGCATGGTAATAGGACCGAGGATTTTTGCCCCTGCGCCCACCACCACGTTATTGGCTAACGTCGGGTGACGTTTCCCCGCCTGCCAGGTGGTTCCACCAAGCGTGACACCGTGATAAAGGGTGCAATCATCACCAATCTCAGCCGTTTCACCTATCACAACGCCCATACCGTGGTCGATAAAAAATCGATGACCTATGGTTGCCCCAGGATGGATTTCAACTCCTGTCAACCAACGGGAAAACGTCGATAAACAACGTGCCGTTAAGCGCCAATCGCGCTTCCATAGCTTATGGCTTATCCGATGCAACCAAATGGCATGCATGCCTGGATAGTTAACCAAGATCTCAAACGCGCTACGCGCCGCAGGATCACGGTGATATATAGATTCAATATCTTCTTTTAGCCTAGCTATCACGCCCATTGTTTATCCTTCGCGATTAGTGTTAATTATTAAGGTTTGGCTATTTTTCTTTAGAACCCGCCACTTTCTCAATTGACGTCAAAATACCCCTGAGGATATTCATTTCCTGACTCTCAATCCGTGCACGACTAAACAAGCGGCGAAGTTTCATCATCACTTGTCCAGGATGGTTCTTTATGATAAATCCAGTTGATAACAGTGTCGTTTCAAGGTGTGCGAAAAAACGTTCCTGATCGGCAGCCAAGGGATACTCAGTCAGCTCTTCTTCGGCAACATCTTTTTGCGCGAGATGGGCAACGCGGGTTTCATAACAAATGATTTGTACGGCTTGCGCCAGATTAAGCGAGCTGTACTCTGGATTTGCAGGGATAGCCACATGATAAGTGCACTGTTGCAGCTCTTCATTGCTTAAACCATGGTTTTCACGGCCAAACACAATCGCAACAGGGCCTTTAAGTGCCTCGGTCGCTAATTTCACCCCAGCTTGTCTTGGCTCTAACATGGGCCAATCTAAGGTGCGACTGCGCGCGCTGGTTGCAATCACTAGACTGCAATCGGCAATCGCTTCAGCAAGTGAATCCACTTTCACAAGATGTTTCAGAATATCCGATGCACCCGCGGCTAATGCTATGGAATGACCGTCGGGCTCAACCCGGGGCTCTGCAAGATACAGAGTAGACAGACCCATAGTCTTCATCGCTCTGGCAGTAGAACCAATATTGCCGGGGTGCGAAGTCCCCACTAAAACCACTCGAATATTACTTAGCATGAAACAACTTAATTTAATTCATAAAACGTTGGGGACGAATATTATCACAGCCATTGCCGAATGCTTATATGAAAATCGGTATTTGATATAACTATCAAATCGAGTATAATACCGCCCGCTATTTTAACGTTCTTTAACATCCAGGGGATTGCAATGCATCCGATGCTGACGATTGCTGTACGCGCTGCCCGCGCGGCCGGCCAAACTATTATGCGCGCCTATACTGAACTTGACCGTATCGAAGTCAGTTCAAAAGGTATCAACGATTTTGTTACCAGTGTAGACAAGGAAGCAGAAGCGACAATTACTTACCAAATTCGTAAATCTTACCCTGATCACACTATCGTGGGTGAAGAGAAAGGCGAAAACCGCGGTGAGAATAAAGACTATGTTTGGATAGTCGACCCTCTGGATGGCACTAACAACTTTGTTAGAGGCATTCCCCACTTCGCGGTTTCTATCGCTCTGCAATACAAAGGCAAGACTGAAGTTGCCGTTGTTTACGATCCTGTCCGTGAAGAACTCTTTACCGCCGTCCGTGGTAAAGGCGCCAAACTCAATGATTTCCGTCTGCGTGTTACCAACGTGAATGAATTAGCGCCTACTATGATTGGTACTGGCTTCCCATTCAAGGCGCGTCAACACACTGAAACTTACATGGCTATTTTCGGCGAAGTCTTCGGCCAATGTGCTGACTTACGTCGCGCAGGTTCTGCCGCATTAGATTTAGCCTATGTTGCCGCGGGTCGTTTGGACGGTTTCTTCGAAATCGGCTTAAAGCCATGGGATATTGCTGCTGGCGATCTGATTTGCCGCGAAGCGGGCGGTACTGTGACTGATTTTACTGGCAACCATAACTATTTGGTTTCGGGTAACATAGTTGCTGGCTCACCTAAGGTGACCACAGAATTAGTGAAGATCATGCGTCCATTATTGAACGAAGGCTTAAAGCGTTAATCAAGATTAACACTTAGCTTTAAATAAACGCATAAAACAAATACAAAAAAGGCCAGTGGTAATCTCTTTAAGAGCGCCCACTGGCCTTTTTGTTTATGTGGCTTTCATTCTAAAGCCTTAAGTACTCGAGTCATCAAGTCCTCAGTCGCCACAATATCGTATTTATAAATAGTATAGTAATTAAGCAATAGTCATTGGGAAGAAAGGAGTGTCCTGAAAACATCTGCACTGATTTCAGCCCAAATCGGCTAACAGGACGAACAGCTATTTATCCAGTTATCTACCCGCTAACGCTTGTGCTGGTGCAATTTGGCTCGCCTTCCAAGCGGGATACAAAGTCGCGATTAAACTCATCACAAACGCCATCACAATCACCAGTACTGCATCCGAAACATGCAACTCAGACGGTAAAAAATCGACAAAGTAAACATCGGCCGAGAGCAGTTGAATACCGAGTAACTGCTCAACTGAGCTCGCAATCGCACTTAAATTCAGCGCCACACTCACGCCGATAATGCCGCCAAGACCACAGCCAAGCAGACCGTTTAACGCGCCCTGCACCATGAAAATCCCCATCACAGCCAAACGACTCAAGCCCATGGTCATCAAAATCGCAATTTCGGAGGCTTTATCCCGCACCGCCATGACTAAGGTGGAGACGATGTTAAAGCAGGCCACACCAATCACCAACACTAAAACTAAATACATCACAGTACGAACTAACTGAATATCTTGATATAAATGCCCTTGAGTACGGGTCCAGTCACTGATATACACAGACTGCTTTTGCGCATAACCGAGTTCGCGCACTTTTACTGGTGCATCAAACACTTTATCGACGCTAATACGCACACCCGTTACACCGCTATTCATGTTCAAGATCTGCGCCGCATATTGCAATGGAATATAAGCGGTTGTCAGTTCAAGCTCGCCGCCCAGATGATAGGTGCCTGACACCACAAAACGATGGCTCTTCGCCGCACGTAAACTGCCTGCCGCATCGGGATCGATATCCTGCACATATAAGGCCAGTGTATCACCCACCTCAAGCCCCAACTTAGCCAATAAACTCTCGCCAAGGACGATATGATTCTCATCTTGGCTCAGACTCTGCCAGCTTGCATCACTCATAAACTGTGACAAAGTTGAAACCTTCGTTTCTTCTTTCGGATCAATACCCACCACGGCTAAGCCTTGAAAACCACCAGGCTTCTGCACTAAACCTTGCATGCGAATAAAGGGGGCTGCACCACGAATACCTTCAATTTGTAGCGCACCTTGCGCAACACTCTGCCAATTGACGATAGGTTCGTCCACCCCGACAATGTCCGCCTGCGGCACTACACCCAGTAATCTTTGCTCTAGCTCGCGCTCAAAACCATTCATTGCAGACAGAACTATGATCAATACCGCCACACCTAAAGCGATACCGGCAGTCGATGCAAAGGAAATAAAACTAATAAAACTGTTGGATTGGCGGGCGCGATAAAAACGCCAACCAATCGATAGGGCTAACGGTCCTTTCATACTTGGGTTTCCGCCGCTAATTGCAAGTAACCGTTTTTCATCATCAGTTGGCGGTCCATACGGGCAGCCAATTTATGATCATGGGTCACCACCACAAACGCCGTGCCTAACTGATCGGCCAGCTCGCGGATCAACTCATAAACCGCATCGCCACTGTTAGCATCTAAATTACCCGTAGGTTCATCGGCCAGCACTAACTTAGGTTTATTAATCAACGCCCTTGCGATAGCTACACGCTGACGTTCGCCGCCCGATAATTCGGCGGGGATGTGAGTCATGCGATGGCCTAGCCCTACCCGCTCCAATAAGACTTTGGCATCGGCGAGTGCTTGTTTACGGTCTTTACCTTGAATAAATGCCGGCATAGCGACATTTTCTAGCGCAGTGAATTCAGGCAATAAATGATGGAATTGATAAATAAAGCCGAGATCTTGATTGCGGATCTGCGCTTGGCGCGCACTAGACACTTGGTATAAATCTTCGCCTAGCAACAAGACTTTGCCCGCGGTTGGCTCATCCAAAGTGCCCATAATATGCAGCAGTGTGCTCTTACCTGAGCCTGAGCTGCCGACAATCGCCAACTGCTCGCCCTTAAACACCTGCAAATCGACATTAGACAACACTTGCGTGGTCACGGCGCCATCATGGTAACTCTTACTGACACTCTGCACTTGCAGTAACACGTCTTGCATTGAAGTTCTCTCTTAAACATGCTTTGGCATCGATTTATTTCATTAAATCAATACATTAAATTATTTTCATCTTGGCAAACCATCACTCACGGATGAATGCCCATGGGTGACGACTAATCATAAAAGCTCACGGGTTACTCGTATCTCAGCGCAGTTGCGGGTTGCACACTGGCCGCACGCAGCGCGGGATATAAGGTCGCCAACAAGGTGACCAATAGCGTGCCTATCACGATCACTGACAACTGCATCAACTCCAGTTTTACTGGCAAACTCTGTCCCGCACTTAAAATCGAAATGCCTAAGGTCGTCATAATGCCATTCAGATTCAAGGTGATAAGTATACCTACCGCGAGCCCAAGCACTAAACCGAGTACTGCATTGAGCGAACCCTGCACCACAAAAATGCCCATCACGGCGGGCGTGGTTACACCTTGGGTTTTTAGCACTGCCACATCCGTGGTTTTATCGACCACCATCATCACTAGCGCCGAAACAATATTGAATGCGGCCACGGCCACAATCAGGCTCAGCATCAGCGACATCATGTTCTTTTCCATTTTTACCGCACCAAACAAGTGACCATAGGTATCACGCCAATCGCTGGTTGTTACCTTAATATCTTGTTTAGCGAGAACATCCTGCACTTTAGACGCTAAAGCGGGCGCGCTAAAGGGATCGGTTAAATAGAGTCTAAGCTGATCAATAGCCTCACTCGGTTGACGCATTAGACGCTTTGCATCTTGATAATGGATATATGCAACGCCAGCATCAACCTGAGAGCCCATTTCAAAAATGCCAGATACCAAGAACTTACGTTGACTCGGAACTGGGCCTAATGGGGAGTACACCACACCATCGCCACTCAATAATCGTACCGTATCACCGGGAGCAACTTTGAGTTGCCGTGCGAGCTCAGATCCTAAAATCACCTTGAAGTCGCCACTCGCCAACTGTTCAAATGCACCTGAGTAAGTATGCTGCGCAACGGAGGATAACTTTTGTGCTAATTCGGGAAACACCCCATAAACCTGCACAGCGCGAATATTCGACGCAGATTGCACCATGGCCTGCGTCGACACGCTCGGTGTAACGCCTAACACCCCCGGTAAGGCTTTAAGCGCACTCGCCTGCTTTGTCCAATCGACTAATGGCGCTTCGCTATAAAGGGTTAATTGTGGCACTGCACCTAAGATACGTTGCTTAAGTTGGCCTTCAAGGCCATTCATCACTGAGCTGACAACGATCAAGGCTGCAACGCCTAAAAAAATGCCCAAAACGGCAAATAAGGTAATGAACGACGCGAACGCGTTCGCTTTTTTGGCCCGCCAATAACGGTAACCAATATAGAAAGGGAATCCTGGATTCATTGAAAGAGGGTTGCGTCCTGTGTGCTGAACTTGCTAAATCATGAAGATGGGCACGATAATAGGGGTATTGGTCCTATAAATAAAGAGGCAAGCCTTGTTCACTGACACCAATCCGTATTTTAGTGTGCCTCACCACTTTACCGCCTACCTAAGCCAATGGCCGAGTTCCCAGCCATTACCCTCAGAAATGGCACTGAGATCAATGCAATCATTAGGCATTCAACTACTCAGCGAAGTCAAAACACTCGAAGCTAACTGCTTGCTACAGCTGCGCCATTTAGATAACGAGGCAAAAGTTGTCGTGGATTTTTTAAAGCTGCAATCCCGCAAAGTAGATCTAGTGCTGCAACATGTATTAGAAAAAGAAACCCAAGAGGGCGAAAAATGCTTTGGTAACCAATTTGGTGGTAGTGGCCTGAGATTACTCACCCCAACAGCCTTAGACATTGGCTCCCACTATAAAATTACTCTGTTTATTCACGACGAATTAGTTGCCATTCTCTGTTTTGGCAAAGTCATCGCCACTCAAGCACAAAAAATAGCACAAGCCGAAGGCGATATGAGTCGTAATGACAGAACAGAACAACATACTCAACCTGAACATCTACAATGGCAAACCGACTTTGAATTCAGTCAAATTCTTGAATCTGACGTGGAGCAATTAGTCAAAGCCAGCCTCAATGTGCAACAGAAACAACTCAAGTTACGCAAACTCGCCAGAGACGAGCGTCAATAGCCGCTGACTTTTCTCTGGCACCTACGCCATCAAGTCTCTACAATGTCTGCAACTCTTTGTGAATGAATCAGTTTATCGCACGCCAATGACTCACATATCAGCCCTAACGCCGCCAGCCGTCAAAAATGGCACTCAAATTCAGACTCTGTCCACCGTGGGCGGCGTTTGCCAAGCCGTTACACTCGCCAATTTAGCGCGTCAACATAAGGGAACGACCTTAGTCGTCACCAGTGACACGCCAAGTGCCTTAAGCTTAGAGTTAGAGCTGAGTTATTTGCTCAGTAAAACAGGCATTAAGGTCAGATTATTCCCTGACCGCGAAACCTTGCCCTACGACAGTTTTTCGCCCCACCAGGATTTAATTTCCCTGCGACTCGAAACGCTATCGCAGTTGTCTCAGATTGAGCAAAATATCGTTATCGTGCCCGTCACCACCTTGATGATACGCCTGCCACCTAAGGCCTATTTAAGCGCCAACGTGTTTGTGCTCAAAAAGGGTGATAGCTACAAGTTACACGATGTACGCCAACATTTAACCGACACTGGCTACCATTCGGTGGAGCAAGTGTATGAACATGGCGAGTTTGCCATTCGCGGATCGATTCTGGATATCTTCCCAACGGGGATGAATATGCCACTGCGCATCGAGCTATTCGATGAAGAAGTGGAAACCATTCGCCATTTTGATCCAGAAACCCAACGCTCATTGCAACCTGTCGACTCGATTCGCCTATTGCCCGCGAAGGAATTCCCAACCGACAGTTCGGCCATCGAAGGTTTTAGGCAAAGATACCGCCGCCGTTTTGAGGTCATAGTCAAAGAGCCTGAATCGGTTTATCAGCTAGTGAGCCGTAACTTGATGCCGGCGGGGATCGAAAACTACCTGCCGCTATTTTTTGATGACACAGCCACCCTATTCGATTACTTACCCAAAGACACTCAACTCGTCACCTTAGGCGATATCGAAAAGTCGGCGCGCGCCCATCTGCAAGAAGTCGAGCATCGCTATCAAGACAGACGCGTTGATCCACTGCGGCCATTACTGGCGCCTAAAGAGCTGTATTTACTCATAGAAGAGTTATTTGCCGCCTTTAAACCGCTGCCACGTTATCAAATGCAAGTGCCAACAGATGGCACTGAAACAACGAAAGCGGTTGTTATTGCCGCCAGCACCCTGCCCGACATCAGCGCCAATCATAAATTAAAGCAACCGCTGCTAGCACTGCAAGATTATGCCAGCAGCGCCAAACGCATGTTGTTTAGCGCTGAGTCCGAGGGTCGCCGCGAAGCGCTGCTTGAATTACTCGCTAAAATTCAGTTAAAACCTGCACTGTTTAACCATTTTGATGAATTTATTCAAAGTGATACCAAGTTAGGCCTTATCGTATCACCGCTGTCACGCGGTTGTTTGCTGCAAATCAGCGCCAAAGAAAGTATCAGTATCATTTGTGAGACTGAACTCTTCGGCCATCGTATTTCCCAGCAACGTCGCCGTGAAAAACAGCGTCAGATCAGTAATGATGCCCTGATTAAAAACTTGGCCGAACTCAAAGTTGGCCAGCCCATAGTACATTTAGAACACGGCGTTGCACTTTATAGGGGCTTAGTCACCCTAGATACGGGTGGACTGGTCGCAGAATACTTGCAATTAGAATACGCTGGCGGTGACAAATTGTATGTGCCAGTGTCTTCATTGCATCTCATCAGCCGTTACAGTGTTGGCGCCGATGAAGACGCCCACTTAAATAAACTCGGCAACGAGACGTGGGCTAAAGCCAAGAAAAAGGCGATTGAAAAAATCCGCGACGTCGCGGCCGAGCTGCTCGATGTCTATGCCCGTCGCCAAGCGCGTCCCGGCGAAAGCTGCGCCATTGACGAAGAAGAATACGCTCAATTCGCCCGCGGCTTCCCCTTCGAAGAAACCGTTGATCAAGAAAGCGCCATCATCGCCGTGTTAGCCGATATGCAATCGCCGACCGCAATGGACAGATTAGTCTGTGGCGATGTGGGCTTTGGTAAAACCGAAGTCGCCATGCGCGCCGCCTTTGTGGCCGTCAACGCTGGCAAACAAGTGGTCGTGCTAGTTCCGACCACACTGCTTGCCCAGCAACACTATGAAAACTTTAAAGACAGATTTGCCGACTGGCCCGTGGTCACTGAAGTGATGTCACGCTTTCGTACCGCCAAAGAGCAGACTCAAGTGCTGCAACAATTGGAAGAAGGCAAAGTCGATATCGTGATCGGTACCCACAAGTTACTGCAATCTGAGGCCAAGTTTGAAAACTTAGGCCTGTTGATTATCGACGAAGAACACAGATTCGGTGTGCGTCAAAAAGAGAAAATCAAAGCGCTGCGCGCCAACGTGGATATCTTAACCCTGACCGCGACGCCCATTCCGCGCACCTTAAACATGGCCATGTCGGGTATGCGCGATTTATCGATTATCGCCACCCCGCCCGCCAAACGTTTAGCAGTGAAAACCTTTGTGCGGGAATCGGATCCCGCGACTGTGCGCGAGGCTATTTTGCGGGAAATTCTCCGTGGCGGCCAAGTGTATTACCTACACAATAATGTTGAAAGTATTGAGAAATGTGCCCAAGGCATTATCGATTTATTGCCTGAAGCGCGAGTCGTTGTTGCCCACGGTCAAATGCGTGAGCGCGATCTAGAACGGGTAATGTCAGACTTTTACCATCAAAGATTCAACGTGTTAGTCTGTACCACTATTATCGAAACTGGTATCGACGTCCCAAGTGCCAACACCATTATTATTGAGCGCGCCGATACCTTTGGTCTGGCACAGTTACACCAATTACGCGGCCGCGTCGGACGCTCGCACCATCAGGCCTACGCTTATTTGATGACGCCGCATCCCAAACGTATGACCCCAGATGCGCGCAAACGTTTAGAAGCCATTGATGCTCTTGAAGATCTCGGTGCGGGCTTTATGCTGGCGACCCAAGATTTAGAGATCCGCGGCGCAGGTGAACTCTTGGGCGATGAACAGAGTGGCCATATTTCTAAAATTGGTTTTAGCTTGTACATGGAAATGCTCGAAGCGGCAGTCAAAGCCTTAAAACAAGGCAAAGAACCGTCACTGGCGCAAATGCTCAATCAGCAATGCGAAATTGAACTGCGTATCCCCGCCCTACTGCCAGAAGCCTATGTGAGCGACGTAAATATTCGTCTGTCGCTCTATAAACGCATCGCAGGTTGTGAAACACAGGCGGCGCTGGATGAGTTAAAAGTCGAATTGATCGACCGTTTTGGCTTATTACCTGAACCGACGCGTAACTTAATGGAAATGACCCTCTATAAACATGAGGCGACTCGCTTAGGTGCGACTAAAATAGAAGTGCACAGTAAAGGTGGCAGCATCGAATTTAGTGATGATCATGTCATAGATCCTGTGTTTATTATTGGATTACTCCAAAGCCAGCCACAAATCTATCGAATGGAAGGACCGAATAAGTTAAAGTTCAGCCTTGCAGCCGAAACCAGTAAAGACAGGCTCGCTTTAGTGAAACTCTTGCTAGAACAATTATCGCAACATCGTCTTGGAGATAAATAGTGTTACGTAAACTCGCGGTCTCTATCGCTACACTCATTGCACTATCACACAGCCAGGTCGTCCAAGCAGAAGCTTGGTTCGAGGTTGAAGTCTATGTGTTTGAACGCCAAAGTCAGTCAAGTGAACAATGGCCTGATGCGCCGAACAAGACGAAAACCGATAACGCAATAGACTTAATCTCCCCAGCTATCGCGCAAGCAATCACGCCGATACCCAGCGCATCTGCGCCTTGCACACTGGTCTTTGATGCCGATGCAAATAGCCACTGCGCTGAAACCTTAAACGGTACCTCGACGTCAGAACCTATGCCTGCCGCGCCTGCGAGTGTGGAATATCGTTACCCGCCGGTGATCCCATCAGAAATCAGCAGCGCACAGATCAGTTATCCTACAGCCAATGGCAACCCAGTATTGTTAACCCGCAGCCAAAGTCAGTTCGCGAGCATTATCAATAGTATTTCCCGCGAACGTGGTACGCGCAGTTTACTGCACATGGCTTGGCAACAACCTATGCGTGGTAAAAGTGGCTCAGTACCCATACGCTTATTTGCGGGTAAAGATTTCTCAGGTACTTATCACTTCGATGGCAGAAAAATCATTAAGCAAGCTCAAGCAGAGCCTATGACTAATGCCGATGGCACATCAATGCTTGCACCTGCTGTATCACCAGTATGGGAATTAGATGGCACACTGAATATCTATTTAAGCCACTATTTGTATATTGAAACCGCATTGCACTTGCGCAAAGAAGGCAGAAAATTAATGCCAGCCGTACCCAGTGATGCGGCCGATACCAGCGCAACACTCACGGCGCCCAAAGTCATGACACCATTTTTAATGTCTGTGCCTTTGGAGCAAAACCGCCGTGTGAAGAGTGAAGAAATCCATTATTTAGATCATCCCGAAATGGGCATGGTGATCCAAATCCGCAAGATGGCGCAACCCAGTGCAATGCAAAATAATCAGAATGCCGAATCAATACAGACTGTTGGCCAATACTGAACAAACACACAATCCGCACAATTCTTAAGTTAACACGGTACGTTTAAATTAAGACTGAACGATGGAGAAATCGAGGTAGATATCATCAGCCTCGTCTTCTCCTACCGTTACGGTTAATCCCTCAGTGCAAGGCACACCTACTTCGCACCAAGCAATTAAAGCATTAACAGCAATGTCACTGCCTTGGGCGAGTACTTCAACACTGCCATCGCGGCAATTGGTTACATATCCTGTCACACCAAGGGCTCTGGCCTTAGTCAAGGTCGCATGACGGCAACCAACACCTTGCACTTTCCCCGTCAAATTAATTAATACTCGCTTCATCTCACGCTCCTTTTTCACGGAACCTTGTTATAGAAATAAGCATAGCCGCAATTATCCAAAGGCTAAGTGTTAACCTATGGATTTGTAGAGCAAAAAACAAACAATATTTAAATTTAGGCAAAAAAAACAGCTAACAAGACTGCTGCTAGCTGTGTCGGGCGACATACGCAAAGGGATATCCAATAAATGGACAAATAAAACAGCAACTCTGTATCATTTTGTTACAAAATAGCAAGGGTCGCTACTTTACACAATAAATAATTATTTTCAAGAGTTTGAAAAGTAAAACTATCCATCCCGAATGAATATAATGCTTTTAGCTGAAAATCAGCTCGTACACCCATCTGCATTGTTCATGTTTAAAAACACCCCCTGTGATAGCCGAAGAAGTATAAAGGCGTGTTGACGTTTAACGCTGAGATTGCGTTTGTTCTGGCAAGTTAGTAAACGCGAAACGAGGGGTTGAGAAGTGAGCCCTCTAATGACAAGCGGCCGTATGCCTGACGATAAAGCAAGGCAAGCAAACTAGATGCAAAAAAGCAAAAAACCGGCCTAATTAGTCGGTTTTTGCTTGATTGTGTGATTAGGTGATGAAGTGCTACTCGCTTATCATCAGACCATTTTGATAGCGATACTCGGATGAGGGTTCACCGTTGAAGTAGTACACCGACCTGCCGTGCAGTTGATTATCAAGATACTCATCACTTTGCAGCAGGCTGCCATCTTCGTTAAAACTATAGCCTTTGCCTTGCAATTGACCTTTATCATCATACTGGGCCTGCCCTAATAAATGGCCATTGGCGGAAAAGGCTTGCCAGTGACCCACTTCGTGTCCTGCTTTATAGTTGCCATGCCAGAGCTTAACCATGCTGTAGCTGCTTTCATCTTGCAGCAGCCATTGGCCTTCGCGCTGACCGTTAACATACTGACCTTGGGCTTGCAGTTGTTTATCAAAGCCACGCAGTAAATACGCGCCATGTAACTTAGCGTTTTTATAAAACTCTCGACGCATTATCGTGCCATCGGCTGCGATTTCTGTTTGTTCACCACTCAGCTCACCTTGTTGGTTAAACTGCTCATTGCGCGTCGTATCCGCGTTTTTTGTGACCCACTTGCCGGACTTTAACCCTAAGTGATATTGGCCGATGACAAAACCGCCGTCCTCGGCCTTATCTTCTCGATATGCACCGTGCATTTGACCTTTGCGGTAGTTTATCCGCCTGATATAACCGTTCCAACCAGCACCGATATACAAGCCATCGTATCGCCCCTTGAGTTGTTCATCACGTTCAATCAGCTGACCTGCTACATCAAAACGCTGACGTAAGCTCCAGTCATTTGCAGTATCTTGCTGATATTGATAAGTTAACTTACCCGCAGAATCGAAGCGCTGTTCAGTGCTAGTCCGACCTTTAGCGAGGTATTGCGTGTCGGTTTGGGTCGCAACGTTACCGGCATTATCATAGGTAATATGTTGAATTTCACGACCATCCTTATCATAATTTTGCAGCTCTGCTAACCGCCCTTGTTCATCAAAACGCTGCTGGTTTCCCACCTGTTTATCATGTTCATAGTGTTTAATCTCTTGCAGCACATCGGCAGCTCGGTAAATCAACACTTCGCCGTGTATTTTCCCCTTAAGATAAAACTCTTTAGTGTATAACCAGCCTTCTTTTGTCCAATACAGTCGCTCGCCTTCTCTTTTCCCCGCCACCATATTAACGGTTTGCTCCGGCTGACCATTGTTATGAAAGCTTTCATATAGCCCTTCCATACCGTTAGCGCCGTAGGTTACGCGTGTTTGCAACTGGCCATTGTTAAAATAACTTTGCGATAATCCTAATTCAGCACCATTCACACGATGCTGAAGCTCCCTTAATTGACCATTAGTATGGTAACTTTTCTGATCTCCATTCAACTGGCCATTCTGGTAGTGGTACTCTCCCGAGAGCGCTCCGTCTTCCCAATAATGCAGATGCGTGCCTTGATAACGCCCTTGTGCATCGCTACTGCCCTTGCGAGACAGTTGACCATCGGGGTAGAAAAACTCGAAATCACCAACGATAAAACTCTCGGCTAAATTGGGACTGTTGACGCTGCCCTTAAAAACGGGTTTATCCGTCTCCAGATAAAAGAGTTGTAGCGGCCACTCGCCATTTTGCTCTGTCGGCGCTTGCTCCTGATAATAAATGGCTTCACCAGGCACATCGCTAAGCCGCCATAGTTCGTCGAGTAAAATTCGCTCAGCCGACAGATTAAACGACATAAGTAGTGCAGATAATAGTAATAAGACTCTCATATTCTGCTCCTTAAGGTAACGCAGGGAATGTATTAACCCACTGTTTATTGACCGGTTCGCCGCTTATCGTCAGCTGCTCTATCTGTGCTGCGCGCCCCGCCAGTACAAACCAGCGTTCCTCACGTAATACTTGCTGCAACGGACGCTGATAAAAATCACTGCTGTCACCTTGAATAGCAGGAGCTAGCTGTAAATTTTGCGCATTTAAAAAACGATAGCGCCGCATAAAGTCGGCCACGGTTTGATGAGCATCAACATTCGGCAACTGAGTGATATCAATCAACCAGCTTTGCTCGGGTTGATACGCTAGCGCTTGCCATTTGGGCGTACCGGTACAGGCCAAAGTGCTGCTAACATTGATGTCGTAAAAATTGCGGCGGATCCCATCGGCGCTAGTCAGTTGGTACAGCACAAACTTATCCAGCCCTCCACCAAAACCCGTGTTGTTAGTGTTAGTGCTTGTGTTTGTCCATTGCAGTGTGTGCCCGTTGACCTTAGGTGAATCGACAACACTGAGCGTGCACACCGCTGCCTGCTCGGAAGTTAACAGCAAACTGACGCCGTATTTGGCCACGATTTGCGGCTCAAGTAAGGCGGGGTCTTCAGGTGCAGTAACTTGCGGCAGATTAACATAGGACGCATACATATCATCACTATAAAGCAGTTGTTGCTGCGCTGGCGGATAGGCGACATTTTGCGCGTAATCTTGAGTCGGAATAAAACGAATGTTCTTAGTTAGTTCACCACTGTCAACCACAGTATTCACATAGAGTGTCAGCGTGGGCGGCGCTGCGGGAAAGGTAAACTGTGTGATCGATTCATATTGTGCCGATGAGGCCAACGCCACCATATTTTGCTCTGCCGGGGTTAACCAATCCGGCCCAGTGGGCGGCGGTGAAAAATATTTCACCATAGCGCCTTCGGCACCGTCAAAGCGCCGGTATAACCAAGATTTGTCAGTGCTGCCTCGCGATTTCAGCAAATAACTGAATGGTTTATCTGGGATTGGCGAGAGTTCCAGATGTATATCTTCATATTGCAAGGCCACAGTTTTGCTGGGATCGGGGGTCAGGTTAAGTTTGACTAATTTCGCGCCGCGATAATGGGCAGTCGCGCGAAACTCAGCAACCTGAGCTAAGAGGTCATTCGGCGCATTCCAACCGATAAGCAAATTCTGCTGCTCAGACTGATGGAAACCATCCTGTTCTGGATAACTATAACTACCTACCTTGCTCAATTGCAGCGGCAGTACTGTGCCATCCGCACTGTGTGCTGTGATATCGGTTAAGCTAAACCCGCCTTCGGGTTTAAAACCTGAAAAGTCATACTGATAAGTCAGCTTTAATAAATCATCTTGCTGGTAAAAGTAGCCCGCATCATAGGCAAATACAGCATCTTGGGTTAAGGTCTTATTGACGTTATCCAACACAACGTCAGGTTGTTTTTGATACTCAAATACTGGGAAATCATAAAAACCTAAATACTGCGTCAGATCGCCCAACTGGCGCTCCTGCGGCAACATAATAACGTTGCTGCGCACTGTGCCCTTATAGCCGTAGCGCTCAAACGGCGCTTCCGCCACTAAGGCTAACTGCGCTAACCAACCCCGCTCACGTTCTAACATCAACTGACCGTATATTTTGGCTTGCTCGCCGCCACTTTCAACTTTGGCTAACACATGAGTATCAGTGACTTGCAATACAGTAAGCTTGGCATTGGCGTGGCCTTGATAGGCAGGAAGCGCGACGACCGCCCCCGCTTTGGCGGGTATGGTGCTAAGGAAGGCAGATGAGCTAAAGAGCTTTTTCAGTTCCTGCTCAAGCTCTGCGCCGCGTTCAGCCAACAGCGCCTGCCATACAGGTTTGTTCAGTGCACTGAATTCTTTAACGCTCCCATCGTCTAGATTTAAAGAAAATTCAAACCCCTGCGAGAAAATAGCGTGCATTTCTGGATTACGATCGGCCCGCTGGCCACTACTGACACCGCTCCCTTGGCCATCGCGCATGTTCATATAATCGACGTGCACTTGAAACCGACTGTTTTTGCCTGTTTCGAGGACCTTATAACGCAGCAATTGATGTGACGTGGCGTTAACCGTTTCGGTACGACTACCATTGTCTACAGTGATGTTAGTGGTGCTATACAGCTGATACGAGCGCTCTTCCCCTTTTTCAGGCGTAAACTCAACATCAGCATCCCCAAAAGAACAGGCCGATAATAAACAGCATGCAACTACGCTAACCAAGTACTTCATGGTTATTCCTTGTATCTCAAACAAATAGTAAGCGCCGCATTATGCCCTTTCATACCCAGTAAATAAAATGCTTTGGCTATTTATGCCTGTCCAGCGCGACACCTGAGTGCTCGACTAAAGCATCCTTTTTAGATAGTCACAGGTACAGCAATGCCAATCTTAGGCAAATTCTTAATGACGAATTCCGGCATCAAGAACTGATGCAAAAAGCTAGCTGTGCGGCATTAATTGTCATTGTTTCCCAGTGACTCGTCGATTTTTTATTTAATAAGAAGTATCCCTCTGGACTCGACGGTAACATCTGCAGCACACGAAAGTGTAAATACCGCGTTCACATGGTCAATGATGTTCCCGACATCATAGTGATATTTCCCATATCCCTATGGGTCAGATGTGAAAGAGCAGCCATATCGCCAACGGTCACTGTTGTAACAAGGCCAATCTTAACTAAGTCATTAATACACAAATCAGCCCTAAACAGCTTTTGCCCCAAAGTGAGTTAACACGGGGCGTTTGACCACAAACTTGCTACCTCATTTCCCAACAAATTCTCATCTATTTTCTGCTTTCAGCAATTCACCATAAGTGGCCGAAACTGGAGCGCTAGACAGTCGTATTAAAAAATGCGTAGCTCTGAGTGTTTTTAAGTCAATTTTTGTGCGCGCCATCTCAATCATTAACATCTAAAACTATTTAAAATTAATTAGTTATATAAAGCGAAACTTAGATAATAGGTTTGTAAAACGCGCATGCGCGTTTTTCCGGATGGTGTATTTGAGAGAAAGCTGATAAGTTCCTTATATTACAAGTAATTAACTATTCGCGTTTTTACTGGTCTAATGAGGTAAACGCGCATGCCCCTCATAAAATGTTAGGCATCAATTTTATCGAACACTTTTTATCCTAAGGAATAATGTCATGGGAAGAATGTCAGATTTAATGATAGAGCTTGAAAATGAAAAGGCAGATCAATGGATAAGAGACCGTCTTGAGGATAAAGATGCAGATGAAGAATCCGAAGAGTATAGAGATTTAGCTGACGAATACTTTAATCTTCAAGAGCATTTAAGGGACCAATTTGAATTCGAAGAAGATCTAAAATGGTTACAAAAAAATGATTCTTCAACTCTTTACAGACTTTTTCTCGAAGAGATAAGAGAGCTTGAAAAACTTATAGTTAATAACCCACTAAAAACAAAACCATATATTATGTATAGAATGACTTATGCACATTCGGTTAGTTTGCTTGAGGCATTTCTCGGTGAAACTGTAAAATCTCTAGTAAATAATAATGATCGTTTTTTTGTGAATTCATTTAAAATCGAAGAATTAAAAAATGCAAAATATACGCTTGAGTTTTTAGCAGTAACAGAATCAAACCCCAAAGCGCTTGCTATAAAGGAACTATCTAAAATACTCTATCACAGCATGCCAAAAGTAAAAGTAATATTTGAGACCATACTTGGAAACAAAATTGATCTGAATATCTCTGAAGTAGATAAAATAACTAAAATTCGCCATGATATAGTCCATAGAAACGGAAAAACCAAAGAGGGTAATCCAATTTATTTGGACCAACAAGCTATTTTTAATATGTTTGTAGATATTAAAAAATTTGCAAATGAGCTTCAGGAAATCGTCAACAAAAATGCCTAACAAGTTGCTGCACGTGGACTTGATACAGTTGTCGCGCTTTTTGCTAAAACAAAATGCGGCAAAAACAGCACCAACTTACTCGTCGGTGAGCAAGGTGTTACCCATAGAAGTTTTAATTCGAGACTCTCTAATTCGAGCTAAAGTCTAACTCGAAAATGTCCAAAAATTAGCTAGTGAATCAGACTTTCCTAGTCTGGTTCATAGGGTAACATCCAGTAATAGATATCAACTAATTACTCTTCAAACGGTATAAAAAACGCTACCGCAAAAAAGCAAATTCCTATAGCATCATTTATACCAATTGACACGGATATGGCAGCGGCCAAGTCCGACAAGCGATTTATGCCCTGCAAACAGCGCAGCGCATAAATACTAAGACGTTAGCTTTTTGTAGGGATAACAATGTCAACAACAGCATCATTAAAGTGTAAGTATTGTGAAAAATATAATGAAGTCGATGCGTGTTTTTTTGATGACTTTATGACCAGCAATGAAATTAATCTTTCATTTCATTGCGGAATATGTGGTAAAGATAACATTTATAGCAATCTCACACAGTCAGAACTGGAAGAAATAATTAATCCTTCAAGTGAATTAGTAAGACAGGCGGAATTCTTAGGTATCTCTGCTGCAAAACTTAGTGCATATGTTTATCCTCCGGATGTAATGAAGGAGGCAGATTTAGATAGAAGAAAAATTCGTGGTTTGTCTATAAAAGAGTACCTAAAATCATGTCGTCAGAGCTACCCAAAAAAGGAAGGGCAGAATTGGTGGCTCGTTTATCAATTAAAGACATTAGATGCTGTTGTGCTCTTTCGTAGAGATTTTAAGTCATATAGGCTTCTAGATGGGAAAGGTATATATCTTGAATTTAGAAACATTATAGAATTAGGAGATTACGTACGTGAAAGAATCTAAAAGCACTGCGGGGGCTCGCTGTCTAGGAGCTGTTCACCGTGGTTCTAGACTGTTGCTATGATATTACCAAGTCATCTGCATTGTAGTGATCAATAATCTGTGGGTATTGACCTGCACACCAAGAACCTTGCCCAATATGTGTCCCGCATCAATATGCGCCTACAAAGTTGAGGGATGGATATACAAAAAAATTATGCCGAGGATGTTTAATAACCTCCTCGGCATTTATTATTTAAGAGATAGTGGTTTAAAATCAAGAAGGGAACTATCAAACTCCACAGACAACAATTTATCTTTGAAAGCTTCTGATATTATTATATTAAATGCACCACCCCACTCATACAAACGAAAGGCGTCTAAGTTTTCAGGTATTTTGTCCTTATAGACAACGGGTTCAATAAAAAATCGCCCACGCTTTGATTCCCAAACTTCTGGAATGTAGCCCAGAGGCCAGCGTTCAATTTTAGAACATTCCCAATCAACGCAGTCAGTATAATTAAATACATGCATCAACACATACTTTAAATTGTTATGCCTATTTATAAATGGTATTAACTGGACACCACTAACATTAATATCGTCCTCAAAAAAGACATCCTCATTAAACGCCAATAACCTGGTTCCAACCGAGACCACCGGAGGTGATTTACCTTCTTTTAAGGCATTGAAATATAAAACACCTTTGAATCCAGATTGAATCGCAGATAGTTTCACATCACTTAATTCATTTCCTTCGCCATCTATAAAAAATGAACTAGGATTCATATAATTCATCCATTTTTTACTTTCCGAATTTATACCTAATTTATAGTAATTCATTACTTGTTAACCTTCGTCAATATGTTAGTGCCAGCAGTAGTATCATTAAACTAGGATCCTATCTCTAAGCGCGGCGCCGCCTTCATTAAAGAAGGGAGATATTTATTAGACTCCTTTGTACAGCCGAATGTGTTTCCCAGCGCTGTTATCAATGTCGCTTTATCCATAACTGGCAACACGATCCCTGAATCACTCGAGTTTATAAAAAATAAGGTGATAACACTAGATTCTGAAGAGAACAATTTTTCAGTGTTATTAGAAATGTCCCCCGCATTTTTCTGGCATTTCTTATGGATATTTCTGGCCATTTCATGGCCAGTTAGCATCGTCTTACTTACGGGTTCTATCCTATTTGTACTCGATTCAAGAGTTACTCGCCATTCCCTCACCGATGACATTGTAGTGGAATAGAGAAAGAAGAGTTTTTCTTAGCTTATCAGCCAGTGATGTGCCGAGAAAGGTAAAGCTAAGGGAGTCGAGGCATTAATACGTTGGCAACACCCGCAAATGGGCTAGTGCGACCTGATTTGTTTATTCCCATTGCCGAAGAGGACAAATTAATTGTTCCATTAACTAACTATATTTTTGAGCGGGCATTAAAAGATTTTGCCGATATGAAGGTTGACTCGGGCTTTAGGATTGCGTTTAACGTGGCGCCAGCGTATTGAAAGCTTACGCCAGTTGGGGATTTTAATGGCTATCGATGACTTTGGTACTGGGCAAACAACCTTATCTTTGTTACAAACCATGCCATTGGATTACTTGAAAATCGGTAAGACGTTACTAAAGAATAGCTAATCCGAATCTGGCTAAGAAGAGCCAATTATCTAACAAGGTTTTGTCCGTGCGACCTGAGGTCGTATGAAGCGCTGTTCACAGCGATAAGAGTGAACCATCTGTATCACCAGATGACCCTAAGACTCTGAATAAAGCAGCGAGTCTGACAATGTAACGATATT